>Ga0164296_1000852_pt1 | contig 34590 bp, 40 predicted proteins | sample GEODES057metaG_FD_113533 | JGI IMG/M metagenome (GOLD analysis project Ga0164296, IMG submission 113533) | Dystrophic lake water microbial communities from Trout Bog Lake, Wisconsin, USA - GEODES057 metaG | ecosystem: Environmental > Aquatic > Freshwater > Lake | place: USA: Trout Bog Lake...
ATCGTACCGTCAGTAGGAATGTAGTAATACCAACAACCTTGTGAAGGCAACGGAGCTCTGTTCGAACCTTTTTTCAGGCGTTGAACTGGGAGATCGTGTTCAGTAGGTCGTGGGAAGTCTGATATTCAACAGGGTCGCCCCTGACTCTCAGGGAAGTGATGGGACAACGTTCGCATTCTGGAGCTACTCCACTCGACTGTCGCATATGTGCCACAGTTGTGCATGGCCGAAATTGCATCTCGTGAACTTCGAAATAACACCCGGGTACTGCTGAACCGGGTTGCTCGTGGCGAAGAGATCGTCATAACGATGGACGGTCAGCCCGTCGCAGTCGTGCGATCGTTGAACCTACGATCTCGCTGGATGAATGGAGCCGACTTTGCGCGACGGTTGGCGCATTGCCAAGCCGACCCAGGGTTGCGAGCGGAATTAGATGTCGTGTCACCGGACATGACCGATGACCTCCCAATGTGACGCGAGGGCGTGTTGACACCTCGGTATTCATCGCGCGCGAGTCTGATTGACCGCTTCACGCCTCACTTTTGCCAGATGAACTCGCGGTTTCGATTATCACCATCGGTGAGTTGCGTGCTGGGGTGCTGGCTGCGCACGACGTCACGACTCGTGATCAGCGTTTCGCGCCGCTGACGACAGCTATGGCACTCAATCCCATTGCGATTGATGACGACGTCGCAGCCCAGTGGGCGCGGCTGCAAGTTTTGCTGCGCGAATCGAGACAACGAATGCCGGTCAATGACTCGTGGATTGCCGCGACCGCAATGGCACTGCACGTGCCGATCATCACTCACGACGACGACATCAACTTGACGGAGCTGTCCGTCATCCGCGTGTCACCCCGAAGAGGCAACGCGACGATATTCGAACCCCGTTCCGGCCTGAACATGGGTGTCGTGTAGATCTGCGGGATACGACGTTTTCACAGGCTCACATCGTGCCCTGGAAAAGTACTGGGACGTGCTTCGACACCCGTTCTCTCTCCGGAGGACACGGGTGCTGGCGGGCTCGGCCCGCCAATGTCATCTCAGAGAAGCCCACGTCATGCGCCTGCGATACGCTCCGAACGAGCGATGCCTCTCGTTGCCACCGGTTCGTCGTCCCCGTCGGGTAGCCTTGCGGCCGTGTCTGGAACGCTTTACGTGCTGGTGCCCCCGTCTGAGTCGAAAGCGATCGGGGGGTTCGCTCCGACGGGGGGCGGGACGTTTTTGGAGCTCAACCAGCCGCGCCGAGCTGTCACCGCGGCGCTGCGGACCTTGGCCACGAGCGGCGACGATGCGGCACTCACCCGAATTCTGCGCGTGCGCGGACCGCTCCTTGAACGCGCGCACCGCGCCCTTGATGCCCACGTGCGGGGCACGGGCCTGGTGTTGCCGGCCTGGCAGCGATACGAAGGAGTTGTGTGGAGCCACCTCGACCCCGGCACCCTTACCCGAAGCCAGCGGGCACGATTACTCATTCCTTCTGCGCTCTACGGGGTACACGCTGGGGATGACGAGATTGAGGACTACCGGCTCACCTTCAAGATCGCACTCGCCCCCCTGGGGGGATTGGCCACATACTGGCGTCCCTTTCTCACCTCGGCGCTCCGTGCAATGCCCGGTACGTTTGTGAATCTGCTCCCACGCGAACACGAGGCAGCAATCGAGATTGAGGCCCTGCGTGACGAAGGTCGACTTCAGACCGTGCGCTTTATGCAGGCGAATGGGTACGGTGCAGCGGGCCACGACGCCAAGGCCGTCAAGGGTATCGTCGCGCGCGCGCTGCTGAGACACGGTCTGTCCGCCCTCGAGGGGTTTACGTGGGAGGGCTGGACCTCGATGTGTGACGAGGGTGAGTGGCGAATCGTGGCACCGGTCACACCCGTGCGAAAAAACATCACCTAAGGCAGTGGCAACTGTCGTGCGCGAGCCACGACTCCGCACAAGTTGTCGTGGGCGCTCGTAGGGGGGTCGTCGTCATACGGGTGATCGATCAGTCGGTGCACGTGTCCGACTCGAGTGCCGACGCACCTGTCTTGCATTCGGCCCGTCGGGTCGGCTACGTTCATTTCATGTCCGCTGACTCGCTCGCCTCACGACGTAAGACCCATGCTCGTACGCTCTTTCGTGGGCTCGGGCCGGCCTATGACCGGGCCGGAGCGCTGATGAGCTTCGGCCAGGATCCTCGCTGGCGTCGCAAGATGGTCGCTGCAGTCGATGCCAATTCGAGGACTCGCGTGCTCGATGTTGCCGCAGGCACTGGACTTGTGAGTGCAGCACTGCGGCGCACCTATGACTGCGATGTCGTCGCGCTCGATCAGAGCCCAGAGATGCTTGCGATGTCGCGGCAGCGCTTTCGGTCGGATCCTCGGGTCGAGGTGGTCCTGGGGGAAGCGGAGCATCTGCCCTTTGCCACCGGCGAATTTGACGCCCTGACCTTTACCTATCTGCTGCGCTATGTCGATGATGTGCCGGCAACCCTTGGTGAGCTGGTGCGTGTGGTACGTCCGGGTGGGGTGATCGCATCGCTGGAATTTGGGGTCCCATCGTCACCGGTGTTGCGTGCCGGGTGGTGGGGGGTCACGCGTGCCTTCTTACCGGTTGCCGGCCGGCTGATTTCGCGTGACTGGTATGCGGTGGGGCGGTTTTTGGGGCCGAATATCGCTGATTTTGCGCGTGTCTGGCCGCCGGAGCGCCTTGCCGAGCAGTGGCGCAACGCGGGCATCGAGCGGGTGCAGATTGCGCGCATGAGCTTCGGGGCCGGTGTGGTGATGTGGGGGACGAAGGCCTCTGAGCGCACCTAACCGACCGGCCTTTTACGCATTGCGTCCTGGGGGCTGGCGCGACGTCGTGACGGTGCTGCATCTTCCGTACACGGCATGGCATTTGTCGTATGTGGCGATCGGCGCGGCCACCGCTCCGGTGATGTATCACAACCGGCTGATCTGGCTCCTGATCGCGTTTTTTTGTGCGGTTGGAATCGGAGCGCATGTACTTGATGAGTTCCACGGGCATCCCCTCGCGACCCAACTGTCGGATCGAGTGCTGATTGGAGCTGCGGTGGTGTCGCTTGCGATTGCCGCAGCGATCGGCATCGCCGGTGCGGTGATGATCGGGTGGTGGCTTCTGGTCCTGGTGGCGGTCGGCGTGGGGCTCGTGATCGCCTACAACCTTGAACTCAATGGTGGGTGGCTGCATAACGACGTGGGCTTTGCGATCGCGTGGGGCGGGTTTCCGGCGCTGGTGGGCTATGTCACTAATGCACAGACGCTGCGCTGGCCTGGGATCGCGGTGGTGCTGGCATGTATCGCCACAAGCGTCGCCCAGCGGTCACTGAGTACCCCAGTGCGACAGTTGCGGCGGCGCACGCGCGAGGTCACAGGGGCCCAATATCTGCAGGACGGGACGGTCACCGAGCTCTCGGTGACCGGGTTAGCGATGCCGCTTGAGCGAGCGCTTGTGGCCATGTCATCTGCAATGGTGCTACTTGCTGTTGGTCTGGTGGCTGCGCGCTGGTGAGCGCAAAGCACCAGCTCGTACCGAATGATGTCGGCACGGCGAGTAGGACGTCATGCGCTGCGATCGCTCGGGATCGAGGGCGGTCACGAGAACGATTGCGGAGAAGAACGGCCAACAAAAAAGGGCCGCAGTCGCGACCCTTTCTTAATAGCGGGGGCAGGATTCGAACCTGCGACCTTCGGGTTATGAGCCCGACGAGCTACCAGACTGCTCCACCCCGCGGCGGATGACTATGGTGTCAGCGCGCGCCCGCGGTGTCAACCGATCGTGGCACGTTGGGCCATTTGGCAGGCGATCTGGACTAATGGGTGATCGCCAAGACAATGACCAACGTCACGAGCACCCCAAGTGCGAGATAGGCATAGCGAAGGACACGCTGGCGCAGTGCCATCGTCGCCGCGTAGGCCGCCTGCGCCCGTTCACGCTCTTGCGGGGTATGGATCGGCTCCGGCCAATCGTCGTCATCGTCGGGATGTGTCTGTGGGGGACGGTCGCTCATATCTACAGGCTAGCGCGATCGCGCCAATTGACCGCGCGCAGGGGTGGTCCGATGCGGCGTGGGTATTGGGGGCCGTACGACGACAGGCCCCAAATGGGGCCTGTCGTGAACGCGCGCCTGTGTGGCGAGTTATGCGACCTCGCGCAGCTTTTGGGCCTCGGCGAGGCTTGCCAGCTTTTGCAGTGATTGATTCTCGATTTGACGAATCCGCTCACGGGTGACATTGAAGGTGCGGCCCACCTCATCCAGGGTGCGGGGATGTTCTCCGCCGAGTCCGTAGCGCAATTCCAAGACGCGACGTTCCCGATAGGTCAAGGTGTTCAAGACATCATGGAGCCCTTCGAGTCGCAGGACATGATCTGCGGACAATTCAGGGTCCGCCGCCTTGTCGTCGGCAAGAAATTGGCCAAACTCTGACTCGTCGTCATCCCCAACCGGCTTCTCCAACGAGATCGGTGTTTGTGCACTGCGCTTGATCGCTTCGATCTCGGGCTCGGGCAGGTGCACCGCCGCCGCGATCTCGGGGATCGAGGGTTCGCGACCTAATTCCGATACCAGCTTGCGTTCGGCACGGTTGATCTTGTTGAGCTTCTCCACCACATGTACGGGCATGCGGATCGTGCGGCCCTTGTCGGCGATGGCGCGCGCGACCGCCTGGCGAATCCACCAGGTGGCATAGGTCGAGAATTTAAAACCCTTGCGGTAGTCGAATTTCTCCGCGGCACGCACAAGCCCGATCGTGCCCTCTTGAATCAGATCCAAGAATGCGAGGCCTTGGTTACGATAATTCTTGGCGATCGACACGACCAGACGCAGATTCGCTTCGACCATTTCCTGCTTGGCATTGAGATCGCCGAGCTCGATGCGCTTGGCCAGCGATACCTCTTGCGCGGCGGTCAGGAGCGGCACGCGGCCGACGTCCTTTAAGAACAGCTGCAATGAATCGGTGGTGGTTTCGGCACGTAGGTTCAGCTTGCGGGGGCGATCCGCCTCTGCGGCAAGTTGACCGAGGCGCTCCTGCGCGTCGGCGTCGTCAACGAGCTCGATTCCCATTTCGTCGAGATGTTGGGTGAGCTCCTCAATGGCTGCCGGGTCGAGATCGAGACCCTCAACAGCAACGGCGACCTCTTCGATACTCAAAAAACCGTGCTCTTGGCCGCGGAGGACAAGGGCCTGGATTTCTTCGACTGCGACAAGTTGTTTGATCGTCATCTCGTTACCTCCGACCCGTTGTTATGGCGCGGGCCGCGCCTCCCGATTGGCGGGATGTTGCTGGGCATGTGCGCAACGAACACATGTTCGCAGCGTACTGCTTTCGTGGTGCATGTCAATCGATATCCGCAGAATCCCTGCGTGCACTTTGCAGACTGCGACGCACGAGTGGGTCCCACGACATCTTGCTGTGCTGAGGGTCGGTACTACATTCCCTAAGGAGTACTTCGGATCCTGCCGGTGGCGCCTTAACAATCGGTAAAGCCGATGTTGGGATTTCGCGATCCCAGCGAAAAATTACTTCATCCCGATTTGGTGCAGCAGGGTCGTCGCGGCACTGCCGAGCGCTGTGGTCGGCCCTAATGCCACTGCGCGCTTCCAGGCGGATGTGATGGTTGGCACATCGCGTCGATAGACCGCGACCCACCCGTCATTGAACTGCACGACCTGGTTGTTGGGAAAGCGCGTGGCAAGGGCTGCGAGGGCGGTTGCAGCGGCGTTGAGACCCGAGGTGCCACCCATCCCGAGTGTCATCGCCAGTCCCACAAGAGGTTCAGCGGTTCCGGGGGCCAGGCGTGCCGCATGGCTGAATGCCGAAAGGGCCGATGTTTGATCGCCGATCGACATATAGGCCTGTCCGAGATTGAGGTACAGGTTCGATGTCGGGTGGCTGATGATCTCCCCACGTAAGGCAATGATCTGATCATTGGCGGCCATGTTCGAGATCGCATCCGTCCGGTTCAGCACGATGGAGATCGGTGGTAAGGCGCTTGCGGCACCGGTGAGTTGTTGACCCGCGGGCACGATCGGCCCAACCGTAATCGTGGCCGAGGTGGCGGGCTTGGAGCCTGATGGCTGGTTGAGTACCAACGCGATGACAAGGGCTCCAATTGCCACAACCCCTGAGACCGCAAGCACGATGACTAAGCGAAGGGTGCGCCGACGTCGGGCGTCATCGGGGGGCGTGATCTCGGGTGTACGCATGGGCTCAGATGTTGACGGTTTCCCACGGCTTTGTACAACCATCCCCGGTGTCTACGTGTCCACAGGGGCCGTATGACATGTCGCGTGCGGCTATCCGGGTCGCCGTGTGCGGATAAAGCGCATCGGTAGATACAGGGTGTGTGGCACATGACCTACAAGGGCCCCGCGCAGATCGAGCCGCCCCAGGGGATCAAGTACCTGACCGATCAAACTGCGCGAAAACAGATCCCAGGCATCCTCTTCGGTGTCGAGCACTGCAATCAGCTGCACATCGCGTTCCTCAATTCCCGCAAGACCCGCTCCACGTAATGCGGTGAGATCTCGGAGGTCACGGGGAATTGTGGCGCGACTCGCGCGGCCCGACAGTGCGCCGCGGGCATGCCACCCAACCACGGCAAGCACCGATCCAAAGACCGCTGCATCCGCGGGGCGCAGCTGATCAAAATCCATCACGCTCGCCACAATGCGCCCGCCTGGGCGCAGTACTCGGACGATCTCTTCGGCAACTGCGCCCAGATCGACCAGCTGTTCAAACACGAGGCTCGCAATCACGCAGTCGATGCTGCGGTCGGGAATGCCGGCAAGGTGCTCCGCTCGCGCGACGCGGTAGGTGATCCCCAATTCATCCGGGGTACGTTCGCGGGCAACGGCAATTGCCTCGGGACTCGCATCAATACCGATGACCGAGCCTTCGGCTCCGACCGCACGTGCCGCCTCGCGGGTCGCGCCTCCTGAGCCGCATCCGATATCGAGGACCCGCTCGCGCGGGACAAGCGCGGCCCATCCCACCAAACTGCGGTACAGGGTCACCCCGCCATTACCTCCAAGCCTGCCAAGGGTGTCCTCGGTTGCACTCGGGTCAATCGCCGTGGCCGCAAGCGCAAACGAGGACGCCAGATCGCCGGTCATGGGCTCCCCGGCGGCGATGCGCGCACGGAGGCGCTCGAGATGCACGATGCGCGGATCGACAGCGGATGAACTCATCAGCGGTGCGGCCTGTTCTCTTGAGACACGGTGGCGAAGATGATCCCATGTTTTCGATATTCCGGACGCGACAGCTCACCGCGAGGGCGTCGTGAGTTGGGAGATTGCCGTGCGTGGCGACTAGAGTGTGCGTAATGCATGGCAAATGTATGAATCACCTGCGCAGCTGGCGCATGGTGGCGACCGCGGCAACCGCGTGTCGGGTGCGAGGCCTGGCATGAGGGCCATCGTTGTCTCAGGGATGGCGCGTCCATTGGGGGGATTGGTCCACGGCGCCCAGCTGAGTGCCGCTCTGCGTGCCCGCGGCGTCCAGACGACGCGATATTCGCTCCTGGATGCGGAGCATGCAGTGATGGATGGCGATCATGAGGTCATTCGCGTTGCCCTCTTTGGTGCCGATAGTTGGGAGGATGCCGCCCAACTCGCCGGGGTAATCCGAGAGCGCATCGATGGTCCGGTGGAGATTGGTCATGCCGAGGACCCCGTCGCCGCACAGGCGCTCTTTGCGTTGCGCGAGCACGGCCTCGTCGGTGCTGTGGTCATCACCGTGCATCATTTGGAATCCGAGGAGGGGCCTGGAGAGCGTCTCGAGCGCCAAGCGCTCCACGGGGCCGACGCGGTGGTGTGCGCCTCGACATGGTGGGCAGAGCGCGTTGTTCGTGAGTTTGGTGTGACACCAATCGTGGTGCCGCATGGAGTCGATGTGGACTACTTCACCCATCCGGGCGTCACGCGCGCAGCCGCGGGTGCGCATTTTGGATGGGGGACGCGCCCGGTGATCTTGGCGCTGGGTGGCGTGCAGCCCCGCAAGGGCTCGAGAGTACTGCTCGAGGCCTTTGCCCGGGCGCGGGCGCGTGTGGGGGCAGACGCCCTCTTGGTGATTGCCGGTGGCAGTGCGCATGATGAGTTCTATGCCGGGTGGCGTGAGGATGCCGAGCGTCTTGGGCTCGTGGTTGCCGACACGATCACCGACGAGGTCAATGTCTGTGAGCTCGGAGTCGTGGCCCACGATGAGATGCCGTTGCTCTATCGGGCAGCAGACTGTCTGGTGACCCCGTCGACGCGAGAAGGGTTTGGATTGATCGCGCTCGAGGCGGCCGCATCAGGGATTCCCAATGTCCTCAATGACCTGCCGGTGTTTGCCGAGCACTTCATCGACGACATGAACTGCGTGATCGTGGCGGCGGGTGACAGCGGCGCGCTTGCCACAGGCATCGTGCGAGCAATGCGTGATACCGAACTGCGCGAGCGCATCGTCACCAATGGCTCAATACTCGCCAACCGTTTGAGTTGGGATGCATGCGCGGGTGACTACGTGGCGGTCTATCGGGCGCACATGGCGATCAACGAGGGCTAACCCGCGCCCCCCCGCCCGTCGCTCGCAATGAAGTGGGGGTTATTGATGACGCCGACAATGCTCCCGGTCGGGGTGACAAACGACGCCGTGACGATTCCGTCTCCGACATCGGTGGTCGGAGCGTGCACGGTTGCCCCTCGAGAGACGGCGGTCGCAAGGGCCGCGGCCACATCATCGACTCCCCAGTAGGTCAGTGCGCCGCGCGATGGGTCGGCGTCGGGGAGAAGCCCGAGTTCATAGCCGCCCACATTGAAGCCGACATAAAAGGGCTGCGCAAAATAGGGATCAACTCCGAGGATCTCGCTCCACCACCGCGTGGCCGCCCCAAGATCGGGTGCGGGGTAGATGACGGTGCGCAGGCCATGCAGGTTGAGTGGCATACCGCCCCTTATCTGTGAGTGCCATCGGGTGGGTCGGTCGCAGCCCCGAGCACGTTTGCAAGGCCGATGAGTCCATGCACATCGACCGGCGCATCATCGAGTTCATGGACGCTCAGAATCTCGTGGCCCCCCAAAGCGTGTGCCAGCCGGACATATGCCTCGTGATCGGAATCCGCGCGGGCCTGGTCCTCGATCCATTGATCGTTGATACGTGCGATCAAATCATCGGGAGCGCCCAGGCAGATCGGCATCACGGCGGTGCGCAGTGCACCGAGATCGAGCTGCGCCGATGACGTTACGTGCACACGGTTCATAATCGCCCCCGCGACCGGGAATCGATCGGTGCGCAGGCGTTCGATCAGCGCAACCGCCTCGCGCACCGGTGCGTCATCTGGGCAGGCGACGATCACGAATGCGGACTCGTGAGAATGCAGGAGCGTGCGCACCGCGGCAGCCCGCGTGGCAAACCCGGTGTACATGCCGTCAAAAGCCTGGAGAAAGTCACCGAGGTCTCTGAGCAGTTGTGCACCGGTGACCCGTTCGAGAATTGAAAAGACGGTACTTGATCCAGCATGGAGCATTCTCCATCCGCGATGTCCGTGGGCGGCACTCGGTGACAGGAGCATCCGCAATGCCTTGCCCTCGATGAAATCGGCCATGCGCTGTGGTGCATCGAGAAAATCGAGGGCATTTTGTGCAGGCGGGGTATCGAGAATGATCAGATCGAAGCGCGGATCCTCGGTGAGCTCATTGAGACGCTCGACGGCCATGTATTCCTGCGATCCGGCCACCGCGCGTGACAGGTGCTGATAGATCCGGTTGGCAAGGATGCGCTCAGCTGCCGCGTGGTCGGGTGCATGGCGATGAATCAGTCGATCAAATGTGGCTTTGGCATCGAGTTGGAGCGCCCAGAGCGCGCCACCGTGGGGTATCTCGCCGAGGTCGACCTGGCGCGGGGTATCACCGAGATCTGAGATCCCGAGCGCCGCGGCGAGGCGCCGGGCAGGATCGATGGTGACCACCGCGACCCGTCGCCCCTGGTGGGCTGCAGCACAACCGATCGCGGCCGACATTGTCGTTTTTCCCACACCTCCCGCCCCGCAACACACCACCACACGTCGAGCCATGAGGTCGGGGAGATTCATCGTATGACCTGCGCTGCACATCGCGCGGCAAGCGCAGCCAGGCGCGCAGGAGTGATGGGGCCGGGGCCGATATCTGGAAGGATCAGCGGCGTGAGATGGGTGGCTTGAGTGAAATGCGCAAGGTGCCCGTCGGCGCGTACCTGGCGTCGATGGGCTGCCCGGGCGCCATGGAGGGCGGCATCGGTGACACGATCTGCTGCCACGATGTCGGCAAGTGCATGGGCTTCTTCGTGTGAAAAACGCATCTCGATATGCGCATTCATCACGGTCGCTGCAATGGGAAAGTTGTCGCGACGCAGCTCGGTGATCGCATCGATGGCCTCGGACACGGGTAGCTCTTCGGGGCGCGCAACCACCACGATCCCGGTTGCCGACGGGTGCATGACGACCTCTTCGATGCGGTGTGCCTGATCGCGCACCGGCCCGTGCGCGGCGAGTTGGGTGACATTGCCGGCCGTACGCAGCAACGCGATGCCGTGTCCTGTCGCGGGGCAGTCGACGATGACCTTGTCCCAGACCGGATGGCCACCCTCGAGGGACACGGCGAGTTCCCAAATCTTTCCCAGGGTCACCAATTCGGCAAGCCCCGGTGCCGCGGCGGCGAAGGTGTGAAAAGCCCGGCTGCGTACCAACAGATCGACCAGTGGGCGAATCTTGATTTGGCTGGCCAGATATTCCTGGGTGGAACGATCGACGTCGATCGAGATGCCCCACAGATGTGGTGCCAGTTCGGTCGCGACATTTGGGGGAGCATCGTGCGTCGCAAACACCTCTGAGAGTCGGTGCTGATTGGCGACCTCAGCGATGATGACCCGTTGGCCGCGCGCTGCCCACATCATTCCCAGAGTCGATGACACAACGCTTTTGCCGACGCCGCCTTTGCCCAGGACAAAAATCAGCCGCCGATCACCGAGGTCATATCCCGCGGGTGAGATCGTCATTTTAGGAGGCCTCGCCATGTGCGACCACGTGACCACAGATCACATCGAGCAGCTCCTGGTCATCGAGTGTCGTCGGGGCTGCACGCCCATCGGGCGCCCAGTAACCAAGGCGCGGAGTGCTTTGGGCAAGGCCATCAAAGTGCCACCGACCTGGGCCATGATCGCGCGCGTTCAGGGCCTCGGCGCATGCGGAGAGATCCACCCGTGGGACCGGTGCGCTCGCCGCGAAGGCCACCCACGTCTCATAGCGCTGTGTCACAAGGACATGACGACTCTCGGTAATGGTCATCACGCGCATCTGATCGGTGTACGGGGTGAGTGCCATGCGCGAGAGTGCGTGTGGGGCACGGACGACCGAGAGTGCATATTCCTCGAGATCAGTGACGACCACATCCCCGGCATCAATGCGGGCGCGTTCTGCAGCAAGCGACGTCCAACCTGGCTCCCAAAAGGCCGAAAACCGATCGGGATCGCGCAGAACCCGTTCGATCCGTGGGAGCAGTGCCGCATAGAGACGGCCGGACACATCGCCTGAGTGCGTCCGAGATGCGCGCACCTCTGCCAAGGGTGATGTTGCCGGTTCGGCCAAATAGGTCAGGGCAAACGCACTCTTGGCTGCCGCGGGATCACTCCACACTCCAAAGTCTCCGATTCTGGCGACAGCAATTGCCAGATCGCGCACGGGGCCAGGGTCAGGTGCCGATTGGAGCGCCCAGACCCCAAGGAGTCCGTCGAGATCGAAGTGATTGTTCGCACACAGATCGACCTCGTCGCCGAGTGGGCCTGTATCGAGATATCTGCACACGATCTCGGTGGCGGTCGTGGCGGCAAAGCTCTGGGGTGTGGCGCAACCCGGCCAGTGCGAGAGCTCCAGGACTGCCGATGCGTTGGTGCGCCCATCAACACAAATGTGTGGCAGCTCGCCAATTGCATCGGCTGAGCAAAATGTTGCATCCCGAGAGAGTCGTGCCAGCGAGGATGCAGCTGGGGGCAGCGTGCGCCGTGCGAGGTCGATTTCGACCTGTTGGGGGGGCAGTCTGGTCACTTTACTGTGAGTGTAGCCAGGCGCTCATGCGATACTCGCGGGGATGAATTGGATTCTTCAGAACGCGGTTGCGGTGTCATTTTTGATTGTGGAGGCGGCGATCATCATCGCCGTGGTTGTGTTGGTGCTGAGTATTCGTACCGCAATACGTCGCATAAAAGCCTCCTCAGCAGCACTTTCTGACGCCGGAAAAGCCCTTGCTGCCGATGCGCAACGCGTCGCAGATGCCCTGGCGGCGCTGCCGGATCGTCAGGCCGAGGTCCAACTTGCCATTGCCGATCTCTCGACGCATGCGGCGGTGGTCGGTGTGCTCGCCCGTCATACATTGATGACCCATCGCGCAATTCGTCGTCCACTCTGGTTCTTGGGTCTCTAATCAATGAGTGATGCGCCAATCGCAATCCTCGATGTGGGATCCAACTCGATTCGACTGTTGTTGTGGGATGGCAGCGATGACTTTGGCCCCAAGGGTGAGCGCATCACGACGGTGACCGGATTGCGCCGCGGAGCAGGCGCCGATGGCACGATTGCCTCCGACGCATTGAATCGGCTCGATGTGTGTGTGGAGAGTTATGCCGCGCGCATGCGTGCGGCAGGGGTGAGCCGTGGCGTGGCCCTTGGAACCAGTGCGGTACGTGACGCACCGAATCGAGATGCCGTCGCTGAGATCATCGGTGCACGACTTGGGTTGGCGCTGACGGTGATCTCGGGCACGGTCGAGGCGCGTTTGTCTTATGCGGGTGCCCGGCTTACGGTGCATGACGATGGCCCGGTGATTGTGCTCGATGTCGGCGGTGGCAGCACCGAAGTGGTGCGGGGAGAAGGGTCGAGTCCGACCGGAGCGGTGAGCCTGCAGATGGGTGCCGTGCGCTCGACCGAGGACTACCTCTTCTCGGATCCCCCTACTCAGGATCAACTGGCAAATCTTCGCGAGGATGCTGAGGTTGCAATCGCTGCGGCAATTGCGACCTGTGGTGGCGCAGCGCCAATTGTGGCGGTCTCAGGTACCGCGTCGACCCTTGCGGCGATTGACATCGGTCGATACGACCCCAAGCGCGTGCATGGACATGTCTTGACGCGCGGCGCGGTCGAGGAGATGCTCTCGTGGATGTCGGGGCTCGCGGTCGCCGATCGCGGCAGTATCCCGGGGCTTGAGCCGGCACGTGCTCCCGTGATTGTGGCGGGTGCAATGATCGTGGCGGCGGCAATGTCGGCGGCGGGAGCCGATGCATTGCGGGTGTCTGAACGTGATTTGCTCGATGGTGCGGTGAGTTTTTCACCGACATTGGTCGGCCCAGTCGGCATCGATGGCCCGATTGTCACGCCATTGAACGAGCTGGTCTAAACTTCATGCATGACGACCACTGCCGATAACCCCGAAGGCGAGATCGAGCAGTTCACCGCCATTGATGGCTTGGTGGATGCGATCCGTGGGATTAGCGACCCGAAGGATGAGCGGCGGCTGATTTTCGCCAAGGGTGAAAACACCCGGCATTTGCGCCACGACCAGGTCCTCAAGCGGTGGCCAATCTTGATGGAGGACTGGGCGCGCGCCATCGAGGACCGTCGGAATGCGCGGGTGGATCGCACCCCGGGCGCAGCAACCTTCGGCAGGTAACGCCCTATCACCACATGCCGGCAATCCACTATGGTCCGACGTGGCCAACATGCCGGAGTGGCGGAACGGTAGACGCAAGGGACTTAAACTCCCTGGTCCTTCGGGGCGTGTGGGTTCGATTCCCACCTCCGGCATGACGCCAGGTGCGGCCCACGCACTCGGTGTCCCGGCGCCCCACTACTGAGGGCCGAGACACCGATGATGCAATGATTATCCCGTCTGGGACAGGGTCTTGGTCGTCACGTGGTGGAAGTGGTTATGACGAATGGTGTTGCTCTGCGTTGGAGCGTTGAGCAGCCAGATCCCAATCTTGTTGTTGGAGATCTGGTTCTCACGGATCACTGTGCCGGTGATGTTGGTCCCGGTAATCGATGCCAGGATAATCCCGGTCGTGAGATGGTCGGTGATCGGCGCGAAATCGTCGTCGCCACCGATGTTATTTGTCCCGATGTGGTTGCCGATTAATCGGTTGCCATTGGCGTCACCGACAGTTGCACCTGGGAATGGCACATTGGTGTTGAAGTGCTGGTGGATGGTAATTCCGCCAAGCCCGTTCCCCCGAGCGGAGTTGTCGAGAATCAGGTTGTTGTAGACCGCGCCACCTGGTGCCCCGACACCCATCAGGATTCCCGAGCCTTGCGCGATGGTGCCGTTGTCGTTGGCGACATTGTTGCGGACAACGTTGTTGAACACCCCACCGAGCGTCGGGTCGGCAGTCGTGCCGTTAAAGACCCCTGCGTGATGCGATGCAAGCGTGATGCCGCAGCCATAGGCATTGGTGTGCACCGTGTTGTGACTGATCACATTTGCGGTTGTCGGGCCGGTTTCATCGGTGAGATAAATGCCACCGTCATTGTTGAAGACTCGGTTGAACGAGACCGCCGAATGGGATGTGCCCATCAGCCAGATTCCCCAGCTCGGGTTATTCCCCGCAGAGACGGATCCATGGGTGTTGACGTTACCGGTCAGTGTGTCGTGGGAAATGGTGACGTCGTTGGCACCCTTCACCTCGATGCCGGCTCCCTCTGGGAGAGGAGGATTGGCGTGTGGAGCGGTCTGCGCGGCGCTTGGGGCGCCAGTGACCGTCACGCCCGTGACCGCGGTGTGGGATGCGGTCACCAGAATGCCGATGCCGTTGGTGGCGGTTGTGGCGTCCACGGTTGCACCTTCATCACCCACAAGGCGCAGGCCGGTTGTCGCGAGCGTGTAGCCGCCTGAATAGGTGCCCGCAGTTGCATGCACAGTGCTGTGTGTCGGGGCCGTTGCCAGTGCAACGGTCAGCGTGCATGGTGCGACCTGGGTGCAGGCGGTGCCGCTGCCGGTTGGTGATGCCCAAAGTGCTGGGCTACGGTCGTGATGACCATGGGCAGCGAACGCCGCACCGGCGGGAAGAGCGACGGCAAGCGCTGCGGCTGCCAGCACCACGTGACGGGTCGAGCGTTTCATTTGATCCCCTTGATTGGTGCATTCGATGACCCGCGCACATGGGTGTCTCGCACGCTGTGGGAGGTACGTCGACATCCCTGTCGCACTCCATGTGGCGGGCGGAATTCGATTCGACAGCGTCATCCGCAACTGTCAAGAATGCATCCGGATTCCGTACACATGAACGTAGATGAGTTTTTCGGGATTGCCTACCCTGCATGCGCCGTTGGGTCACGCTTTTACACATTGGTCAAAAACCTTTACATCAGCGGGCGCTCATCCCAAAGATGTGCCCCTGCCTCGTGTGGGGTATAGCGCAGGCGGTCGGCGATCTGGCGGGGGTGCGCAACCCCGGCGAAGGCGAAATTCGCCTCGGTCAGATCGACGCCGGAGGTATCGAATTCGATGTCGCCGATACCGAGTATGCGTTGCCACAGTGATTGGCGCACGGTGATGTTGTGAATGCGGGCAATTGCGGTGCTGTGCTCGGTGCGCCCCATAATTCCGCGGCGCACCATGACCCGATGGGTGGTGACGGTGTAGCGCATCGTGCGACGTCGCATCGCGTTGCGGACAATCACAAGGCCCATCCAGACCAACGACACGCACCACCAGTCGACCACCGAGATCAGCGTGGGATCTCCGTGGGCCCAAAGATAGCTTGCAATCGCTGCAGGGATGACGGCGAGAATGCCCCAGCGGATGAAGTAGCCAATCGAGACCCGTGGAGATGGGCGCCCCTGGTAGACGATCTGCTCGCCAACAACGAGTTCCACGTACAGCTCCGCGGGTTGCATGGGGAATCCGGATGGGTGGGATTCCACCTGAAAAAATATTGGCGATTCCCCTGGGAAACCCTGCCCGGATCGAGCTCGGGGGCAGCTGTCGGACGCGCACATGAGATCACATCGGTGCCGTGCAACACCGGTGTTGCAACGCCGCCGAAATGCAGGCCCAATTGCAGGATCAGCCGAAATCGAAAACATCACCCATTTGGGGGAGATAGGAAATCAGTGAGGCGCCGACAAGCCATGTGACACGCACCCCAGGAGGACCACATGGCACTCATCGGAATCACACAGCACACCGCCGCAGATAGCCGTCCCGCACCACGCCGTCGTAGTCGCGCCAAGGTGCGTCCTGCACGTGCATATGAGGTGATCTGCGTTGAGGCCCGTGGGCTGTCCACCCTGGTACTCGAGCAGGCATTACTTGCACCGGATGAGGCACCGGTCGCCAGCATTTGTGAATGGGCGAACCGACTTGCCGCCGAGTTTGGCGTTGAGGGTGTTGGTACCCCCAAGGATTATCGGGCGCTCCTGCACGCATTGGTGGATGTCACCAAGCGGGCCGCGCACCTCCACGGCACATCAACCGCACTGGCCTGCGCTGCCTAGCCTGCGACCGGCGGGTTAGTTCTGTCGTTGGGCAACATGATCGGCGAGCGACGCCAGATCATCGGTTGCCCCGGGAATCTGATCCAAGAGCGCATGTGCACGATGATGGCGCTCGGCGGCGAGATCGCGTGCGCGGGCAAGGCCGTGGACGCTGACGTAGGTCGCCTTGCCCATGCGGGCATCAGCGCCGATGGGTTTACCGAGTAGGTCCTCTGAGCCGGTCTCATCGAGGATGTCATCGACAATCTGAAAGAGCAGTCCGAGCTCATGTGCGAACGCCCGATAACGCACGGCGATCTCCGGTGGCGGAGGCGCGAGCACCAATGCACATTCCACGCATGCCCCGATCAGGCGTCCCGTTTTTAATAGATGCACCCGTCGCAGCGATTCATCCGATTGCAGTCCGGCATCACGCAAATCGAGAAACTGTCCCCCCACCATGCCGCCGACGCCGGTCGCCCGACTGATCTCGGACAACATGCCGATCTGGACCGCGGGGCCACCAGTTTGGGCCTCGCAGATCAGCCGTACCGCTTCGGCAAAAAGCGCATCACCGGCAAGGATTGCGGCATCGTCGCCAAAGGCCTTGTGGCAGGTCGGCTTGCCACGACGTAGGTCGTCATCATCCATCGCGGGCAGATCGTCGTGAATGAGCGAATAGGTATGAATGAGCTCAAGCGCTGCAGCTGCGGGCAGCAGGCGCGCAGGGTCCTCGCCGAGGGCCTCGACCGTGGCAAGGGCGAGCACGGGCCGAAAGCGCTTCCCACCAGCAAGGAGCGAGTATCGCATCGCCTCAACAAGCCCATTGGTCCCGTCGGCTTCCTCGCGCTCGGTCGGTGCAATCGGCAAGAAGTCAATCTCGCGCAGATATTCCTCGACGCGCACACGCAGATGTTCGGGATACGGAAGTGGTGTGCTCACGGGCACTCCCAATCCTAACGATGCCATTCGGGATTCGTCGCGACGTACGGACCATCACGCCTGTGGGATCGGTACGGTCCGGGTATGCGCGCACTTGTCTTATATGGACCCGAGGATCTTCGGGAACTCGAGCTCGCAATCCCCGAGCCGGGCGCGGGTGAGGTCGTGGTCGCGATTGAGGCGGCCCTGACCTGCGCCACCGATGCAAAAACGTGGCGCCGAGGGGCGCACCCGTCGCTCGGGCCGCTGCCTGCACGGTTTGGTCACGAGGGGGCCGGTGTCATTGCGGCAGTTGGGGAGGGGGTCGTCGGATTTTCCGTCGCAGATCCAATCGTGATGGCGAATTCTGCGCCCTGCGGGGTATGTGAGTGGTGCCTGCGCGGCCGTTGGGGGGTATGCCCGGATTTGGTCTATCTCAATGGGACCTATGCCGAATATGTCTGTGTCCCGGCAGCCATCGTTGCTGCGAATCTGATCATCCGGCCGCATGATCTTCCGGCCCATGTGGCTGCGCTGACGGAACCGGTGGCCTGCGGGGTACGCGCGGTTGAGCGGTCTGTTGCCGCTGCGGGCGATGTGGTGATCATTCTTGGCGGCGGGCTCCAAGGGCAAGTTGCCTGTGGCGAATTTGCCCGGCGAGGCTGTGAGGTGATTCTCTGTGACCCGCATCGAGAGCGTCGTGCGTTGGCGCGCGCGATGGGCGCGTCGCGGGTTGCAGATGCGCCACGCACTGCCGCAGAGTGTGCCGATCTGCGCGCGATGACCCCGGGTGGCCTGGGTGCCCATGTCACCGTCGCAGCGGTCGGCGATGCGCGGGTCTGGGAAACTGCGGCTGGCGTGGTGCGACCGGGCGGAGAGGTCAACTTTCACGGAGGGCCCGCGCCCCACGATACGGTGTGCCTTGACGCCACTCGCCTGCATTATCAGGAGATCACCCTGCAGGCGTCGTATCACCACACTCCGCACAGTGTGCGTACGGCACTCGATCGCATTACGGAGAATCCTGAGCTGTTTGGCCGTCTGTTGGGGGATGAGATTCCCCTCAATCAGGTCGCTCACGCACTGCGTGCGGGTGGGGTCAAACGCATCGTGCGCCCGACCCACACCCGAACGAGTTAATCCTTTAAGAGCGCCCGCAGCTTGTCGATTTGGGCAACCTTGGCCGACAACTGATCCAGTTCACGGCGCTGTGCACGTACGACAGAGGCAAGTTCATTCATTGAGGCAGTCGCACGTGCGAGGACTGCATCAACATCACTTGTCGTCGCAGCCGACTTACGTGCGCGCGGCTTCACGCTTGAATCACTCCGCAGGCGTGCGATGCGATAGTAGTTCGCCGCAACCGTTCCTGCGCGACGAGGTGGCGTGCTCGCATCGGAGATGCGCTGGAAGGCCTCGGTCCGAGTGATCTTCTCCGCAGCGACCATCTCTTCAACCTGCCGATAAATCCGCTCACCGATCTTTTCATTATCAGTTGCGCGGGGTGTAGCACTCATATACGCGACTCCTATGGAGTTTGATGTCGCGCAGATAGTAACCCAAATACACGGGGAACTTGCGGTGGAAAGTTCATAAATTACGGATTCATAAAAAACGTACTATTTAGGTCTCGAGAGATCCGAATATGGCGATGGTTGCAGTAAAGCCATGTATGAAGTTACGTCCACCGACTGGACCGATCTCCCCATTACAAAAGAGCCCGGCGAGCGGCGGATTGTCAAGTTCCTCCGCGATGACGGTCGCATCATGGTGGGGTGTATCGAACATATTCATACCTCGACCATTACATGAGAACACCAATGCACCGATGGGTGCTCCCACGATCTGCGCCCGTGCATCAGAAAGGGTGTCATGAAGATCGATATCTGCTGAGGCTGCATCACGTACATGGACGCGAAGCGTCTGGCCGATACGCACATGTTCGCCCACATGCAGATCGCCAGTATCGGGATGCGCGCCGAGCAGTCCACGCATTAAATAATCCCCGCGGCCATACTCGGGCTGGTTTTCATTTATCACAATGCCCAATGTCAGTCCGGTCTGTGCAAGTGCCAGATCATCATCATCGAGCTGATCGAGCACCTCCTGCAACTTTGTGAGTGCGGGTTGGCCCGCGAGTTGATGCAGACGGCCAAAACCATCGGTATCAGTGACGACCATTTCCGGTCCAATCGGGCTACATCCTTGGGAGACCGCCGTCGTGACGGGGAATCCCCCAATACTCACACCCACGAGTCCATCGGTTGCAATCAACTCATTACGAAACAGCGTGTGTTCCCCCGGGCGGGTCCCGCCCGAGGCGAGTCCGCCGACAAGCTGCGGTTGCCACCCAGACATATTGGTATGGCTCAGTAACTGATCAATGGGAAGTGAGAATGGATCTGCCAGAACGATCGCAACATCATCTGGTCCTGGTAGCTGGGTGTCCTCTGTTGCCGCCGCCGCACTGGTCGGCCAGCCTGCGATCTCGATCGTGCCATCGGGCATCGGCCACGCGCTCGCCCGAAGATCCGTGATGTGGGCACCGGGCAGGAGGGCACCCCAGACAACGATCGCCGGTGCCCCTTCAATCTCCTGACCCGTACCGATGATCGTCTCGCCCGTGCAGCCGATGAAGTGGCGTGGCGCAAGGGTGCGCATGATCTCGTCGCGCAGCGTTTCGGGATCCGCGCACATGGTGGGATGCACAAACATGACCACCAGGTCGGCGGGCTGTCCGAGTACGGCGGCCACTTGCCGGGCCGCATCGGCAACGGCGGACTCCGCATCCAGCCCCGCGACCAGCCGAGCACAGATCGTCGCGCCGCTCATGCCGCCTGCTCATCGTCGGGGCGGGGGTCAAGGAGTGCGCGCGCTTCGAGTTCGCATCTGGCCGGGACGAGGATTTCTCGTGCGCCGCCCGCCATCATGTTGGGGTTGTCAAATTGCGATCGACGTTGCATTGCGGGGATTCCTGCGTCCTCAAGCAATCCAATCAGCAGCTGCGCCTCCGGTTCATGGAGCGCAATCGCGACCCGAACCGGCCGAGGCGGCGGCGGCGGGCGGTCAGTGCGGTGTCGACGCCATCTCATGATGACAACCATGGTACGCGCAGGTGCCGTGCAACATGTGGCACTTCGGGGCGACGCCATGCAACAGCCTGGATGGTGAGTGCGCCGATCGCAAGGCCCGAAAGGTGCGCAACCGTGGCGATATTTGGCGCTCCGGCAGATTGTGGCTGGGTGACATCAAGGAGTTGGAGTCCCACGAAGATGCACCCCCACAGCCACGCCGGAAGCTTCATTGGGATCACAAAAAAGACCAGCGTCCAGATGCCATTGCGCGGAAACAGCACCAAGTAGGCACCCAGGATCACCGCGATCGCACCCGACGCGCCGATCACGACGTCGGTACTTGAGGGTTGTGAGAGCGCCTGAACCGCACCCGCACACATTCCGCCGACGAGTACAAATGGGAGAAAGCGCAGGCGGCCGAGGCGGTCTTCAAGGTTGGCACCGAAGACCCACAAAAAGATCATATTGCCGATGAGATGCCACCAGCCGACATGCAAAAAGATGCTGGTCAGCAGGCTCAGAAATCGAGGGTGTTGCGCGTTGAGCCCTTGGCACGTCAGCGACGGTGGGCGTGCCGCGTCGGGGGCGGGCGCCCCGTGCACGGTGACCATCGGGACAATTCCATAACTGCAGTCAAATGCCTGGACGCTTCCCACTTGGCGATTGGTGGGGAGCGATTGTTGATAGCCAAAGATTGCGCAGCAGATCACGATCAACGCGATCGTCAGGATCGGAAGGCGGCGCGGTACATATTCATCAATCAGCGGGAGCATGTGCTCCTTTACGCCAGGCGGGTCTAGGCCAGAATATGTCCCAGAAGCGCCGCTTGGGCATAGATCCGATTCTCTGCCTGGTCCCAGACCGCCGATTGCGGCCCGTGGAGCACCTCATAGGTGATTTCCTCGCCCTGATGGGCGGGCAGGCAGTGGAGCACAATGGCATCAGGGCGTGCCAACCCGAGCAGGCGCGCATCCACCCGGTATGGGTCAAGATCCTTCCGCCTGCGGTCGGCTTCTTGCTCATCACCCATCGAGATCCACGTGTCGGTGTAGATGGCGTGACAACCCTCAACCCCAGATTGAGGGTTGTCGGTGACCGATGCACCTCCGCCTGTGCTCGCGCCGATCTGATTGCACCACGCGACAATGTCTGGGTCGGGCGTGTAGCCGCTCGGACATGCCGCCACCACATGCATTCCCGTCAGCGCACCGACAATCATCAGCGATGCGCAGCAATTATTGCCATCGCCGACATAGGCGACGCGCAGGCCACGCAGCGCGCCAAAGCGCTGAATGAGTGTGAGCGCATCGGCGAGCGCTTGGCAGGGGTGGTGTGCGTGGCTCAAGCTATTGATCACCGGCACCGTTGCATGGCGATCGAGCTCTTCGAGGGTTGCATGTGGGCCAGTGCGCAGCACGATGGCGTCGACCATCCGGCTGAGTACGAGCGCAGTGTCCTCTATGGTTTCGCCGCGGCCCATCTGCATGTCGCGTCCCGCCAGGACCACTGCGTGTCCGCCCAGATGGGTGATGCCCACCTCAAAGCTGACGCGGGTACGCGTCGATGGGCGTTCAAAAATCAGTGCGATCATGCGGCCTGCAAGTAATTGGGGCCACGAGGTCCGAGGGGTGGCCGCAAGGATCCCCGCACTGTGGAGGATCGCCTCCACGGCATCGGGTGAGTGTTCCATCAGACTCAAGACCGATGCACCCGCAAGTGACGGTGCGAAGGGGCCAAATCCTGGGGCGTGTGCAGCGGGAGGGGTCATGGGTTCGATTCCGATGAGGGGGACGCGTCATGCACCGCATGCATGATGATCTCCTCGACGGGAATCGATCGGACGAGATCATCAGTGAGGTCGGTGCGTGCTGAGAGTGTTCGCGCGATCTGGGCGACGCCCTGCTCGCTGGCCCAGGCGAATGGTCCGATTTCCCAGCCTGCGCCAAGGCGCATTGCCAGATCAATATCGCCCGGTGCGGCAATTTGTTCTGCGGCGCAACGCAATGCCTCATCGAGTGCCGCCAGGTAATAGGTGTCGGCCGCCTCACCTGTCGGCGGCGCAGCGTGAGAGACCGGGTCCTCGGTCACAAATCCTCTCGCGTTTTTACGTCCGAGGCGTCCTGCGCTCACCTGTGCCCGAAGCGCGCCGCCATCGTGAAAGCGATCACCGTAGGCGACGGCGAGATCTCGTTGCAAGAGATCCATCGTGTCGAGTCCAATCAGATCACCAAGCGCATAGGGGCCCATTGGCGCCGGGCCGCCCGTCGCAATCACCGCATCGGTGTCGTGGAACTCACGGGACGTGGCTGCGCCCTCACGGTAGCTGGCAACCATCGCGCGGACCAAGATCCGGTTCACCAAAAATCCTGGGCATTCACGCACCCGGACTGGCGTTTTCCCAAGTGCGCGCACGAGCTGTTCAGCGCGCGCCATGGTTTCTGGAGCGCTCTGCGCACCGTGGATCAACTCGACCAACTGCATCACGACCGCAGGGTTGAAAAAGTGCATCCCCACAACCTGCGACGGGCGTTTCGTGAGTGCGGCCAGATGACTAATGGACAGGCCAGAGGTGTTTGAGGCAATCAGGGCATCCGGCTGAGCGATCTCATCAAGCGCGCGAAACACCCCTTCCTTGATGTCGAGGTGTTCGCTAACTGCTTCGATGATCACATCGCAAATGGCCAGATCGCCGAGCTGGTGCGTTGAGCGAATTCGGGAGAGCAGTTGGGCGGCCGCTGGAACATCAATATGGCCGCGGGTGAGTGCCCGGTCATTGAGGTGGGTCCGACGCAGATGCCCGGCATCGAGCTGGTCAGGGGCAATGTCATAGGCCACGACCTTCCATCCTGCCCGGGCGCACAAATATGCGATGTCACTTCCCATCACACCTGCGCCAACGACTCCAATGGTGTGCATTTCCACGAGCTCAGATCCTTGTGTCGATCAACGGCTACGCGCGGAACCAGCGGCGCGGCGTTACGATCCGGCTCAGTGCAATAACGATACGTGCGATTACCCCACCGAGAATCGCGCCCGAGACGATATCTGCGGGATCATGGTTGCCGGTGGTGACACGCCCCAAAAGGCCAACCGAGGTGATGAGCCCGAGGAGGCCGGTGCGTCCGCGTGAGCGGGCGCCACACACCGTCGCGATCGCGACCGCGGCTGCGGCGTGCCGTGAAGGCAGGCCGCCCTCATGACGTTCCCCTGGTCGCGGTCGATCAATCGCGTCGCGCAACTGCGTCGAAAGAAGGGTCGCAAGCCCGGCCGCGATGAGGGCTTCGATCCCGCGTCTGCGCGTCGGTCGCCAGACGATAAGGAGTGCGACCGCAATGCGATAGGCCGGCGACATCGCATTCGATGCGACCGAAAAGCACTCATCAAGGGGCGGATGGGTCGACGAGAGCGCACGCACCGATCGACCGATTTCACGGTCGACGCGATCGAAAGTGCCCTGTACTGAGGTCTGTGTCATCTCGGTCCCCGGTCTGCGATAACGTCATACGGATGTTTCGCATCTTTGCATTCGTCGCGGCCCTCGCGTGTGCCTGCCTGCTGATGACCGGCTGTGGAACGAGTACTTCGACCGCACCGCTTTCCGCCACACCGGTCACCGGACGCCATGCCGCACCACCCTTTTCGGTTCCCAACCTGGCGGGCGGGACACCGATTTCATTGGCAGCGCTGCGCGGGCACCCCGTCCTCGTGAGCTTTTGGGCGTCCTGGTGCAATCCCTGCCGTGCAGAAATGCCAACCCTCGAGCAGTTTGCACGCGCACACCCTGCGGTCAAGGTCATTGGCCTCGCCGCCCTCGATCAAGATTCCGCAAGCCGCGCCTTCGCGCATTCGGTGGGAGTGACCTATCCCTTGGGCGTTGACGCAGATGGATCAATCTTGGCCCGATATGGGGCAGCCGCACTCCCTGCCACCGCAGTCATTGACACACATGGGCGTCTGATCTCGACGGTCTACGGGCCACTGACCTCGTCAGATCTCGTCGCGATTGCCCGGCAGTTTGGGGGTGCATCGGGTGCATAGGTGCGCCCACCAGCATTGCGTCCTGCGGAGTTCGGTCCATACTTGAGTTCGTGATCGAACCCATCTTTTCTCGCATTGCCGAGTATCTCGACGCGCACGATGCACTTGTGCCGGGTGAACGGGTCCTCGTGATGGTGTCGGGCGGTGCCGACTCGGTCTGTCTATTGCATGCCTTGGTTGCGCTGCACGATGGTCCCATCGGCGTGGTGACGATGGACCATGGCCTGCGCAAAGAAAGTGCCGATGAGGTCCGCAAGGTCGCTGCGATGGCCGCCGATTTGGGGCTTCCATGCGAGACGGTGCAGTTACAGATCGCCCCCGGATCAGGGGTCCAAGCCCGTGCCCGCGAGGCACGGTATGCCGCGGTACGCGCCTATGCCAGACGCCATCAATGGGATGTCATTGCGGTGGGGCATACCGCCTCCGATCAGGCCGAGACCGTGTTGATGCGGCTCGCGCGCGGTGTCGGAGGGGCGGGTGCAGGTGCGATGTCGGTGCGGCGCGGTGATGTGCTGCGTCCGCTCCTTGGTGTGACCCGCGACGAGACCGCCGCCTGGTGCACGGCGCACGGCGTCTGGGTTGCGACGGACCCGTCAAATCTCGACACGCGCTACGCCCGCGTGCGGGCGCGAGAACTTGTTGCCAGATTCGACACGCTCTCGCCGGATGCGACACGGCACCTCGTGCAATTTGCCGATCGCATGCGTGATGAGGCTGAGGTGATTGATGAGGTGGTCGAGCACGCATGGCAGCATGCATGGACCGGCACTGGACTCGATGTGGACGCGCTCACCCAGGCCCCTGGTGCCGTTCAGCGCCTGTTGGTGCGCCGACTGCTGACCGATGCGGGGATTCCTGCCGATGGGCGAGATGCCCGAACGGTGCGCCGGGTCTGCGCCATCGCACGCGATGGCGGTCGCATCGATATCCCAGGTGGAACAGCGGTGCGAGCCGGCGGCGCGCTCTATATTCACCCTGCGTCGGTCCGAGATCCGGTGGGCGCTGCGCTGCTGGTCCCTGGTGCAGTGCAGTTTGGCGCGCGTGTGGTGCGCGGCAGCTTTGGGATTGCACAGTCGCCAACCCGCACCCAGGTATCCGTACGTGTGCAGGGTGAGATGTGGGTACGCGGGCCGCGGGATGGTGATCGCATTGCGCTGCCATCGGGCGGGCATGCCCGTGTGGGCCGTATCTTGCAGGCGGACGGTGTCCCGGCGGTGCGACGCCCCCATGTTCCCGTTATCGTCGTGGATGATGTCCCTGTCTGGGTTGCCGGACACCGTGTGGATCACGGTGTACTCGCGTCTCCTGGAGAATCTGCGGTTGTCCTGGAGGTTGTGCCCGCGTGAGTCGTGTCAAGGTTGGCGAAGTACTGGTCAGCAAAGAGCAGCTTGAGGCCCGCGTCGCGGAACTCGCCGCGCAAATCTCGACCGACTATGCGGGGCGTGATCTGTTGGTGGTCGGGGTCCTGAAGGGCGCGGTGTTTTTTATCGCCGATCTTGTCCGCCAAATGGAGACCCCGTGTGAATTGGATTTCATGGCGGTGTCCTCATACGGATCAACAACGCACTCATCGGGTGTCGTCCGGATTTTGAAAGATCTTGATTCCCCGATCGCGGGACGGCACGTTTTGGTCGTTGAGGATGTGATCGACTCAGGGCTTACCCTGTCGTATCTCCTGCGCAATCTGGCCTCACGTGATCCCGCCTCCCTGGAGGTGTGCACCCTGTTGACCAAACCCGGCCATAGGCGCCGTGGCTTAGCGACGCGATATGTGGGTTTCGATCTCGAGGATGTCTTTGTGATCGGCTACGGGCTCGATCATGCAGAACGCTTTCGCAACCTGCCCTACATCGCCGTGCTCGACGCGTACACCGAACCTTCGCAAGGCTGAGGCCAGACGCTGCTATTCTCGCCGAACGCGATGATGGATCATTGGACATGTACCTCCAATGCATCCCTTCTCGAGGTCGGTTTGGCGCCATGCAGTGTCTTGGTCGCAATACGGGGGCAAAGTGAATCGGTTCTTTAAAAGCGCAGCATTCCCGATCCTGATCGTGCTGCTGCTCGCCTTCGTTGCTCAGCGGTTGGTGGTGTCGAGCTCGTCTGGTCCGCCGGCACCGACCTTCCCGCAGATCGTCACGATGATCAAAGCGCATGAGATCAAGTCGGCCAGCATTAACCTGCCAGACCAGTCCATGAGCGTGACCACGACCGCGGGCAAGAGCTACACGACCGGTTACCCGGACAGCTACCCCCAGTTAACCGAAACGTTGGACACATCGGGAACGCCGTACACCGTCGGCAGCCGTGCATCGAATCCATGGTGGAGTTTTCTGATCACCTTGGCACCCTTTGTGCTGTTCATCGTGTTCTGGATCTATTTGATGAATCGCATGCAGGGCGGCGGTTCAAAGGTGATGAGCTTCGGTAAATCACGGGCCAAGCGCATGGCAGTCGACGCACCGAAGGTCACCTTTGGCGATGTTGCGGGCGCCGATGAGGCCGTCGAAGAGCTGCACGAAATCAAAGAGTTTCTCGAGAACCCAAAGAAGTTCCAGGCGCTCGGTGCGCGGATTCCCAAGGGCGTGTTGCTCTTCGGCCCTCCCGGAACCGGAAAGACCTTGCTCGCCCGTGCTGTGGCCGGGGAAGCGGGCGTGCCCTTTTTCTCGATCTCAGGCTCCGATTTTGTCGAGATGTTTGTCGGCGTGGGAGCGAGTCGCGTGCGCGATTTGTTCGAGCAGGCCAAGCAAAACTCCCCCTGCATCATCTTCGTTGACGAGATTGATGCGGTCGGTCGTCACCGTGGTGCAGGGCTCGGCGGCGGGCATGACGAGCGTGAGCAAACCTTGAATCAGTTGCTGGTTGAGATGGATGGTTTTGAAGGCAAAGACAACATCATCCTGATCGCCGCCACCAACCGTCCTGACATCCTCGACCCGGCCTTGTTGCGGCCAGGACGCTTCGACCGACAAATTGTTGTCGATCGACCCGATCGCTCTGGCCGTGCTGCAATTCTTCGCGTCCACACCAAGGGCAAGCCAATTGCCAAGGACATCGATCTCGATGCCCTTGCGGGACAAACGCCAGGATTCACTGGAGCAGATCTCTCCAACCTGATTAACGAAGCCGCCCTGCTTGCCGCCCGCAAGGGCAAGCGGGTCATCGAGCAGACCGAACTCGAAGAGGGCATCATGCGCGTGATCGCTGGCCCGGAAAAGAAGAGCCGCCTGCTGACCGAGAAGGAGCGCCGGATTACCGCGTTCCACGAGATGGGCCACGCATTGGTCGGTCACTTCCTACCGAATGCCGATCCGGTGCACAAGATCAGCATCGTGTCGCGAGGCCAAGCACTCGGCGTCACAATTTCGATGCCATCCGAGGACAAGTTCAATGCCACCAAGGCGGAACTTGAGGATCGCATGGCAATGATGCTGGGCGGTCGCGCAGCGGAGGAGATCATCTTCAACGATGTCACGACCGGCGCCTCGAACGACTTAGAGCGCGTGACATCGACTGCCAAGGCGCTGACGATGCGCTTTGGCATGAGTCAAGCCCTCGGTTTGCGTGTGCTTGCCATGATCAGGGTGAACCATTTTTGGGCCGGAGCTTCCAGACCGAATCGGACTACTCTGACCGCACCGCACGTGCGATCGATGTGGAAATCAGCCGAATTATTCGGACCGCCTACGACCGTGCCAAGACCCTGTTGATTGAACACCGCAGCGAATTGGACCTGATTTCCGAAGTTCTTTTGCGTCGCGAGACCATCGACCGTGAAGAGTTTTTGGCATTGCTGGCCGGCGCATCTGAGGAAGATGTGTTTCGGGCAAAGGACGACGAAGCACGGCGTCAGCGGGCGATCGATGAGGGTGCCAAACAGGCCTCTGATTCACCACTGCGGATGCCATACCCTTCGGCGATTCCCGGTCCGCCGATTCCTGAAGCCTAGGCCTGCGCACCATGGGCGGTCGGCCCTTGGAGTGGTTTCGCCCACCCTGCGTGATGGGCGTCGTCAATGTCACTCCAGATTCATTTTCTGACGGCGGTGCGCACTTGGCAACGACCGCTGCCCGGCTGACGATTGATCGCATGGCGCACGATGGCGCCGCGATTGTCGATATCGGTGCCGAAAGCACGCGCCCAGGGGCTGAACGCGTTGATGCATCCGAGCAACTGCGCCGCTTGGCGCCACTGTTTGATGATCTGGTGAATCGTCCACCCGAGGTGGCGCTGTCGATTGACTCCACGCGCAGCGTGGTTGCACGGGCAGCAATCGATGCGGGCGCCGTGTTGGTCAACGACGTGAGTGCAGGCCGTGATGACGAGGCCATGTTTGCGCTGGTTGCCGAGCGTGGGGTAGCGATCTGTTTGATGCATATGCGCGGCCAGCCACGCGACATGCAACTCGATCCTCGCTACGGGGATGTGGTCGCCGAGGTATGTGATTTCTTGCGCGCCCGTATCGATGCCGCAGTGGGGGCGGGAATTCCGCGGGAGCATATTTTCGTTGACCCAGGAATTGGCTTCGGGAAAACCCTTGCACACAATCTGTCGTTATTGTCGCGTATGCACGATGTCGTCAACCTTGGACAACCGGTGGTTGTCGGCGTCTCGCGCAAAGGAGTCATCGGGCTCGTGACCGGTCGACCTGTTGAGGCACGCGGTGCGGGCAGCCTCTCTGGGGCACTTGCGGCGATTGCGGGTGGTGCCCATGTGGTGCGCGTGCATGATGTGCAAGACACCGTGGATGCAGTGCAGGTGTGGAACGCGATTTCCGGAGGTCAGGGTGAGTGATGTGGTGACCGTGATGATTCGCGGACTTGAGGTCTTCGGCCGACATGGGGTATTTGCTGCCGAGCAGGAGCTTGGGCAGCGGTTCATCGTGGATGTCGAGCTCGCATTGCTGTCGTGTCCCGGTGTGACCAGCGATGCACTGAGCGACACCGTTGATTACGCCACGTTGAGCGCCGACATCGTTGAGATCGTCGCTGGCCCACATCGCCAATTGCTCGAATACGTGGCCGGCGCGATCGCGGACCGCGCCCTTGATGAGTCGTATGCCCACCGGGTCACGGTGGAGGTCCGCAAGCCACATGTTGCGCTTCCGTATGTCCTGACTGAAACCGCTGTGCGACTCGAGCGCATGCGGCAGATGACCTATTGGCTCGGGATTGGATCGAACCTCGGGGATCGCTTCGCCCATCTGCAGGGGATTGTTGATGCGATCCGCGACGCGGGCGTGGAGATCGAAGCGTTGAGTCCGATCTACGACACTGCGCCGCGGGAAATCACCGATCAGCCCTCATTTTTAAATGCCGCACTGCGGGTGCGTACCACCAAGACGCCCCGTGAGATGCTGGCGATTGCAAAACGGGTGGAACGTCAACTCGGGCGCACTGGCGGCGGAGTGCGATTCGGGCCTCGTCCTGCCGACTGCGACATTCTCGTCTGGGATGGCGGCCATTGGGGGGATGCACATCTGGAAATTCCCCATCCGCGAATGCAGGAACGCCGTTTTGTGCTCGTGCCATTGTGTGATGTCGCTCCGGGTGCAACCGATGCGACAGGGCGTCTCTTGACGGAGGTGTTGGGTGGGCTCGACCCAGAGGAGCAGCCTGTCAATCTCTGGCCCGATGGTGAGCTGGGCTAGGATCTTGGCATTGAGCGCCAGCGAAGGGTGGGTGCGTGTCGCATACCGAAGACCTTGAAGAGTTTGACGCGGAGCTCGAGCTCAGGCTCAAGCGTGAATACGCAGATGTCTATCCCTTGTTTGGCTACTGCGTCTGCACCCAAGAGGCAACGTACCTGTGCAACAACTTTTCGCGTGAGATCATTCCCCAAGCTGCCTACCCCTTGTTTCATGTGGTGATGGACGATGTGTGGGTGTGGGATAAAAGTCGCCCGTCGCGCATCATTCCGCGTGTTGAGATCTATACGACGCAGGATTTGACGATCGAGATTTTGAAGTCGTCCAATGTGGCGAAGGCGGAGGAGTAGCGCAATGATGGGTCCCGCGCTCTTGGCGATTGATGTCGGCAATACCAACACCTTGGCGGGGGTCTACCAGGGTGATGAGCTCCTGCATGAATGGCGTATCTCAACAGAACGCGCCGCCACTGCGGATGAGCTTGCGGCGTATCACGATCAGATCTTGCGCCTGCGTGGTGGAAGCCTTGATGAGCTTGATGCGATGATCGTGTCATCGGTGGTGCCGACGTTGACCAACGGTTACCGGCAGCTTGCACTCAAATATCTCGACCGCCCGGCGATTGTGATCGGTCCCGGCATTCGCACGGGGATGTCGTTGGCGATTGACAATCCCCTGGAGCTCGGTGCCGATCGGCTGGTGAATGCGGTTGCGGCCTATCGCCGCTACGGGGGCCCGTGCGTGGTTGTCGATCTGGGAACCGCGACCACACTTGATGTGGTCTCGGACAGTGGGGTGTACCTCGGGGGCGTGATCGCACCGGGAATTGAGACCTCGCTCGATGCCCTCACAACGCGCGCCGCCCGCTTGGTCAAGGTCGATCTCATCCCGCCGGAGCGCGTCATTGGTCGCTCAACGGTCGAGAGCATGCGCTCGGGGCTGATCTTGGGCACGGTCGCAATGATCGATGGGCTCTGTCAGAAAATTCGCGATCAGCTTGACGGCGAGGCGACAATTATTGCCACCGGCGGCCTCTCGCCGATGGTGGCAAATCTCTCCACGCAGATCGATCAGACCGACGCGATGCTGACCCTGGATGGACTGCGGATGATCTATGAGATGAACATGCCCACATCATCGCGACGTGATCTGGTTGAGGAAGAGACGTGAAAAAGCGGATGAAGGGCGCCGTTGCCGATCGGGCAGCGCATCAGGGTGATCATGTTGATATCGACGGCCCCTGGCCGCTCGATACCCCATTTCGCATCGGCGATCTCGAAATTCCCAATCGGGTGATCCAAGCGCCGCTTGCGGGAATTGCCAATGCGCCATTTCGCGTGCAAGCCCAGCGGCATGGTGCGGGATTGTCGGTCTCGGAGATGGTGGCCAGTATGGGCGTTCATCACGGAAATGCCCGGACCGTCGATATGTTGCGCCTCGACCCGCAGGAGGCGCTGACCGGGATTCAGCTCTTCGGCGCAGACCCTGGGGCGATGGCCGAGGCCGCGCGCGTTGCTGAGGCCAATGGGGCATCACTCATTGACATCAATATGGGCTGCCCCGTGCCAAAGATTTGCAAGACCGGTGCTGGCGCAGCGCTCCTTGCAGATCCTGCACATGGCGCATCGCTTGTGGCGGCATGCGTGGGCGCGGTCAAGGTGCCGGTCACCGTGAAGATTCGTCGTGGGCTCACCCCCGGTGAGTCGCAACCGGTGGAGGTGGCAAAGCGCCTCGTTGACGCGGGAGCAGCAGCGCTCACCATTCATCCGCGGGCGGCTGCTGAGGAGTATCGCGGCAGCGCCGACCATCGGATTACCGCCGAACTTGTCGCCGCACTTGACGTGCCGGTGATCGCCAGTGGCGACATCAATACACCCCGTCGTGCCTATGAGGTGCTGATGCACACGGGTGCCGCTGCGGTAATGATTGGTCGAGCGGGTTTGGGTGACCCATGGATCTACGGCGCGATGGCCAGTGGACGCTCCTCTGCCCGACCGGATCTTGCCGGAGTCGTCGATGAAGTCATTGCCTTTGTGCATCGCAACATCGCCCTGATGGGTGAGCGCAGGGGGGTGCATTACCTGCGCAAGTTCTATCCGTGGTATTTCGTCGGCGAGAACGTGGCACAATCTCAAATAGCGAAACTGCTGGTGACCGAGGATGTTGATGACGTTCTCGCCCAGCTTGCTGACATTGCGCACGCGCCAGCGCTTGCAACCGCATCCGGGCTGAATTAGCCTTCGGCGCCGCATGATTGGGTTTTGAATGTCACCCAGCGAACGTGCATATCGCTCCAGACCAACGGAGAAGTGAAGACTATGGACCGCGAAGTCATCCTCACTGAAGAGGGATATCGAAAGCTCCGTGATGAGATCGAATATCTCTCAACGACCAAGCGCCGGGAAGTTGCTGCCCGGATTAAAGAGGCGCGTGAGTTCGGTGACATCTCCGAAAACTCCGAGTACGACGACGCCAAAAATGAGCAGGCGCAGGTCGAAAGTCGTATTCAGGTCCTCGAGCAGAAGCTGCGCAACGCCCGCGTGGTCGACACCGAGCACATTGCAACTGACACCGTTGCAATTGGTGCCCACGTGACACTCAAGAATCTCAAGACCAAGGAAACGGTCGAATACTCGATCGTCGGGTCGGCAGAAGCCGACCCGCGCAACCATCGTCTCTCGAACGAGAGCCCGGTGGCCAAAGCGATCCTCGGCCACAAAAAGGGTGAGAAGGTTCCCGTGCCGATGCCGCGTGGAGTCCTCGAGTTCCAAATTATGAAGATTGAGGCGGGTGGCTCCGCAAGCTGATCAACCGGACGCGACGGACCAGTCGGACCTTTCCGGGTCGGGGCTGGAACGTCTCGTTGCGGAGCGGCGGGCAAAAGCCGCTGCCTTTCGTGCCCGTGGCATTGACCCATTCCCGAGGGAGTTTCCCGGACGTGTGGGCATCGCTGCGGTGCGCGCCGAGTACGACGCGCTCGCACCTGGCGAGGAATCCGATGTTGTCGTGCGAGTTGCGGGTCGGCTCAGCGCCCGTCGGGGTCAGGGCAAGATCGCGTTTCTCGATCTCGAGGATCGGGATGGGAAGATTCAGCTGTGGGCGTCGCTTGAGCAGTTAGGCGATGCGGTGATGAGCGCCCTACTCGATATGGATTTGGGCGACCTTCTCGGTGCCGAGGGGCGGGTTGCGCGAACCAAGCGCGGCGAGATGTCAATCGTGCTCGAGCAGGTGCAGCTGCTTGCCAAATCCTTGCGGCCGCCGCCCGATAAGCATGCGGGATTGCGCGACCCAGAGACCCGCTATCGCCAGCGATATCTCGATTTGATGAGTAACGATGATGTGCGCCAGGCCTTTATCGTGCGCGCGCGCGCGATTGCCGGCGTGCGGAGTTTCCTGGATGCACAGGGGTTTATCGAGGTCGAGACCCCATGCCTGCAGCCAATGTACGGCGGTGCGGCTGCGCGCCCGTTTGTGACCCATCACAACCAGCTCGATCGGGACTTGTACCTGCGTATCGCGCCTGAGCTCTATCTCAAGCGCTGCATCGTCGGTGGACTCGAGAAGGTCTATGAGCTTGGGAAAGATTTCCGTAACGAGGGTGTCAGCTACAAGCACAACCCTGAGTTCACCATGGTCGAGACATATGAGGCATATGTCGATTACCGCCATGTCGCCGAGATGCTCGAGCATATGGTTGCGCATGCAGCAGTTGCGGCAACCGGCACATCGGTGGTGACCTGGAAAGAGCACACGATCGATTTGACGCCGCCATGGCGCCGGGTTGATTTGCGCACTGCGTTGTTGGAGGCCAGCGGAGTCGATGTCCGAGTGCACACCGATCCATCGAGTCTGCGTGATGCAATGCGTGCCGCTGGCTACGACGCCCCCGAATCCGATACCTGGGCAAAGCTAGTCGACGGTCTGTTGACTCAAGCGCTTGAGCCCACACTCATTCAGCCGACAATCCTGATGGATTACCCGTTAGAGCTCTCTCCGTTCGCCAAACGCACCCCTGATGATCCTGGAACGGTGGAACGGTTCGAGGCATTTGCGGGCGGTATGGAGATTGCCAATGCCTTCACCGAGCTCAACGATCCCGATGATCAGTTGGAACGGTTTGAGATGCAACAGCGCGATCGCGCAGCGGGCGATGATGAAGCGCAGCCGATGGATGAAGATTTCTTGATTGCACTTGAGCACGGAATGCCTCCCACAGGGGGGCTGGGTCTGGGAATTGATCGTTTGGTCATGTTGTTGACCGGCGCGTCATCGATTCGGGAAGTCGTGTTGTTCCCGGCGATGCGCACATGACATTGGGTGAGGTTGCCCACAACGTGAAATGTCCTGCTAACATCGACAGCCGTCAGTCGCACGATATTTGGGGAATTGATGGCTAAGCCACGGGCCCGCGGTCGGTCCAATAAGAAGG
>Ga0164296_1000853_pt1 | contig 34551 bp, 27 predicted proteins | sample GEODES057metaG_FD_113533 | JGI IMG/M metagenome (GOLD analysis project Ga0164296, IMG submission 113533) | Dystrophic lake water microbial communities from Trout Bog Lake, Wisconsin, USA - GEODES057 metaG | ecosystem: Environmental > Aquatic > Freshwater > Lake | place: USA: Trout Bog Lake...
GGCGAATTTATATAAATGCCACTCATCGGAGCAATAATCTTCTTCTATCTATAACTATAAATTAAAACAAAATAGCTGTTCTATTATCTTTACAGCGATGCAAAAGATTATAAACGATCCGGTCTATGGGTTCATTACCATAAACAACCCGCTGCTTTTCCAGATTATTGGTCACCCTTATTTTCAGCGTTTGCGCCGGATACACCAGATGGCTTTGGCATATTTGGTTTATCCTGGTGCCGTTCATACTCGGTTGCATCATGCTTTGGGGGCATATCACCTGATGTGCAATGCCATAAATGAACTACGGTTGAAGGGTGTAGAGATTACCCCGGAAGAAGAATTGGCTGCAAAGGCTGCGATATTGTTGCACGATGTTGGTCACGGCCCTTTTTCGCACGCATTGGAAGGGCAATTGGTTAAAGGCGCACATCATGAGGAACTAAGTTTGGTGATGATGCAAGCAATGAACGAGGATTTAGGCGGGCAATTGGATATGGCAATAGAAATATTTACCAACAAATATCCCAAGAAGTTTTTGCATCAATTGGTTAGTGGACAAGTGGATGTGGATAGGATGGACTACCTGACAAGGGATAGTTTTTTTACCGGCGTGAGTGAAGGTGTCATTGGTTACGACCGTATTTTGAAGATGCTTGCCGTACACAATGGCGAACTAATGGTGGAAGAGAAAGGTATTTATAGCATAGAAAAATTTTTGGTGGCAAGGCGGCAGATGTACTGGCAAGTGTATCTACACAAAACCGTTTTGAGTGCCGAGATGATGTTGGTCAATTTATTAAAAAGGGCAAAACTATTGGCTGCCTCTGGCGATAAGAATTTGGAAACAGGTGGGGCGATGGACTATTTTATTTATCATTTTGAAGGGGGGATTAACAAAGAGATGCTGGATAAATTTTCTCAGTTGGATGATATTGATGTCTCATTCGCTATCAAAAGATGGAGCAACCACCCTGATTTTGTGCTAAGCGAACTTTGCAAAAGGTTACTTAACAGAAAATTATTGAAGATAAAATTACAGTCCGAGCCTTTTGAAGAATCCTTTCTACAGCAAAAATTAGCAGACGCCAGTATAAGTTTAGGCGTTGATGAAGAAGCCGCTTCTTATTTTGTTTTTACCGGCGAGGCAGATAATACAATGTACAATATGGGGGACGATAAAATAAATATTGTGTTTAAAGATGGCACGGTTAAAGATATTGCCAACATTGATAACCCACTGATTCATCAAACAATTTCTGCCCCAATAAAAAAATTCTACATTTGCTCGCTTGCCTGATGTAGGATTGGGAAATCTTAGTCAGTTTTATGTTACTCTTAATGATTCAAACAATCCGATTTAATAGATTATGGGATTTACTGCTGCTCAAATAGCCTTGATGATAAACGCCACTGTAGAAGGCGATGCAAATGCCGAGGTGGATAATTTTGGAAAAATAGAAGATGCGAAAGAAGGGCAGCTTGCCTTTTTGGCCAATCCAAAGTACGAGGAATTTTTATATACCACCAAGGCTTCCATCGTTATTGTCAATGATAGCCTCGTTCTCAAAGAACCCGTTTCTGCCGCCTTGCTTCGTGTGCCGGATGCTTATTCTGCCTTCGCTACCCTGTTGGTAAAGTACGATGAGATAGTAAGCCAACAGTTGGTGGGCATTCAAGAACCATCTTTTATAGCTAAATCTGCCAAGATAGGCAACCATGTTTTTGTTGCTGCCTTTGCTTATATAAGCGACAATGTGGTGATTGGTAATAATGTAAAACTACATTCTGGTGTGGTGATTGGCAACAATGTGACCATTGGCGACAATACCGTTTTGCATCCTGGGGTAAAGGTTTACCACGATTGTATCATCGGTGCCAATGTAACCATCCATGCCGGAACCGTTATTGGTAGCGATGGTTTTGGTTTTGCCCCATTGACCGATGGTAGTTATAGAAAAATACCGCAGATTGGCAATGTGGTGATAGAAGATTTTGTGGAGATAGGTGCCAATGTAACAATAGACCGAGCCACGATGGGTTCTACCCTGATTGGTAAAGGTGTAAAACTGGACAACTTGGTACAAATAGCTCATAACGTGGAGATTGGCGAAAACACGGTGATGTCGGCACAAGTAGGGGTGAGTGGTAGTGCTAAAATTGGAAAGAATGTATTGGTGGGTGGACAAGCTGGTTTTGTGGGACATATAACCGTAGCCGACGGTACTAAAGTAAATGGGCAAAGCGGCGTATCCAAAACAGTTAAAACGCCCAATACTTCTTTAACCGGAAGCCCTGCTGATAATTTTATGACCATAAGGCGGCTCGAAGCATTGTTCCGCAATCTACCTGAGTTAGAAAAAAGAGTTAAGGAGCTAGAGAAGAAGTTGGAAGGAAAGTAAAGTATTCAATTATTCATAATAAAAAAGTGCAACTAATTCATTTATTAGCTGCCTAATTTGTCAATTTTATTGCAAAAAAAGTTTTGTTAATGTCATAGCAATCATTGCGCAATTGGGTTCGTGCCCAACAAAGCAACCTTATTTTATGACTTAAATTGCTTTGTTTCTCGCAAAGACGTCACTCTATGGTTTGGTGTTACATGGATTTCCGAAGAGGTCTATTATCACCGATTGCAGTATTTCAACAACAGTTCTTTTAGTTCGTAATTGCTTTTATGTCCGAGGTTGTAATTTATCACAGCCCCATTCTTATCTACTAACATATACCTTGGTACCGTATTTAGTTTGTACTGATTATAAAAGTATGAATGTTGTGCTTGGCTTAGGCGGTAATGCTCCCCTCTTATTGTTTTGGCTTTTGTTTTCCAGATATCTTTTGGGGAGTTAGTAGTGGTAATACAGACAAACGCAATATTGCTATCCTTCAATTCTTCTTTTAGTGGTGCAATCTGACTCAATCCCATCTGACAAGGGATACACCATGTTTCCCAAAAGTCTATCAACACAACCTTGCCTCTGTAGGGCTGCAAAAGTGCTTCCAACATATTGCTTTCAGGCAAGTCTGGTTCGCCTTTCATTACCGAGCCATCATTCTTTTCGGGCTGCTTAATGTCCTTGTTCATAGACTCTAAATAATCGGCATAAGCAGGGTTATTGATTGTTTTTCGGATGGAGTGCAAGTCGGTAGCCGTCAGGTTAGTATGAGTCAAGTTCATTTTACTTACATATTCCCTTGTGGTAATAATGTCCGTGATAAAGAGCGGCAAACCAAAATATCGTTTCATATAAGCATCTGGTGTCATAGTTTGCAATTCATTTGCTATCCTATCAATGGTGTTTGAATATTTCTTTTTAAAGTTCAGGGTCAACTTTTCCAAGTATTCAAAACTGTCGCTCATGTTGCTTTCTTCTTTATCCAATGAGGTGAGCGATTTGTACAATGTCTGTTCTTCACTTGTCAATACAGTTCCAGATTCCGTCATCAATCGCATGATGTTGGTAAGTTTTGTGTCTGGCTTCTTCACTTCATCAAGCGATTGTATATGATAAATTATTCCTGAAAGCGTGTGACTCATCACACAAAAAGTATCTTTCAAAGTCTTTTCTACTACATCCAAATAAGGGAATCCAAGCGTCACTGGTGCCACATATTTAGTTGGGGTAGTTGCTATTTTTCTTTCGTTTTTATAAGCCATGTCACGCAGTACATTGTATTCAAGCAAGTAATTGCACAACGATAAATTGTTTTCTACATGAAATAGCTTAGCAGTCTGTGGACTGATTGAATTTGTTGAAACCAAGGTCAGTATCTTCTCGTCACTTGCCTTTTTATCAGCAATACAAAGTTGCTTGTACCTATCTTGTGTCGTATGAAGCAGCGAGTCCGCGAACTTTATAGTATTGATTTTCCTCCATCTATTTTCAAACACAATCAATTCATTATTTACGCTTGCATCATTGCCCATAAACAAAATCCTTGGTACAAAATCAGTTTGATTATGGTTGGTATATGCACTAAAATGATCATCAAAATAACAAACCAATTCTTTGCCGGGTTCCACAAATACTAACCTTGATAAGTGCTTATTGTTCCCATAATTAAAGTCCAACGATAAATGCGTGGGGTGCATCAAGGGTATTTTTAACTCAAAAGAACCATCGGCATTAATCTTTGCATCAGACTTATATTGGATATAATAATTGCAATGAATACTAGAGTTTTCTACGATGCTTTCATTTAAAGGCGCATAAGTTTTGATATATCCCTTTATGGTGGCATAGCCTTGTTTAAAAAGTTGAGGGTCGAAGTTCTTATCCGGTTCTGTGCTTTTGTACCTCAAATAATTTGGCATAGTGTTGCTGCAATCAATTTGATTCAGCGGGTTTGTACCAATAAAACAATGCCCTTTGCTGCCAGGATGCAGGTACAATGTTGTTTGGATTGTGTTATCATTTAGTACCACTTCCCAATTGTCTCTTTGGTGATTAATCTTACTGTAATGCCAAATCTTATTATCATAAATAGCCACACTGTCATACAATCCTACCAACCATTTCTCGTCCTGCATCCAGTTGCCCATGATAGCTTCGGGGAAGGTTGTCTTCTTCGATGTAAAAGAGATGCCCAATATTTTCCACTTTATTTTATCGTTCCCAATAAAATCTATTTGCTTGGTACTGCTATCCAATGGCGGAAAAATCAATGCATAATTAACCGATCCACTATCTGGCATAACCCATTTCTCCCCTATTTCTACAGCCATTCCTTTGCTGCCTTTCAGGTACAATCTGTCATTGCTACCTACAGGTTGGATATAGGCACTGTCGCCAATAGTAAACCACAGACCAGGGTAAAGGGATGTGCGGAAGTAGAGAATGGTGGCATTATCTGTCAGTTCAATTTTCTCTATTATAGAATTGTTGCCAAGATCAGCGGTAACGATGGGGTTTTCTATTATTCTTTGTGCATGTAAGGCAAGGATGCCAAGCAAGGTAAAGGCTAGTGAAAGGCAACATCTTTTCATTGGGGTAGCTTTATGTTTACGGTATTTGTTTACTGCAAAGATTAGCTATTTGTGGGTTGGTTTTGCAAGGTCTTAAAAGTTTTTGGCAGTTTCAAAACCTTTATAGGGTTCAAAACCCTATAAAGGTTAGCAATCGAACCTCACAAGCAAAAAAATGTTATGTACTCACATCTATTATTGTGGTTTCAACCCAAGAAAGATGGCTGATGCAACTTAAAACATACACTTTCTACAAAACTATTGCCACTTTGTAGCTTGCTTAAATGGCTATTTGCTTCGAAACGGACGCCCTACAACTCGAACATTCACTCAAATTGACAAAACGTACACTTTGCGAGACAAAACGTACACTTTGCGCCTCAAAAGCATCAAGTTGCGAGGCAAAGACACCAAGTTGCGAGGCAAAAGCACCAAGTTGAGGCACAAAAGCATCAAGTTGCGGGGCAAAGACACCAAGTTGAGGCGCAAAGTGTACGTTTTGTCTCGCAAAGTGTATTGTTTGCGTTTTTCTCGAATTAAGCTTCCTTTTAATCCATATTATTTGAAGGATAAAAGTATCATTAGGAGAAGTATCTGGTAGTTAATTTTATCTGGAACTTTGTAAGTTAAGTATGGTTTAAATAGCTTTTTACCATTTCTTGTAGCAATGTTTCTTTTTCTATCAACTTCGCAAGCAATACAATCTGATTGTTTGCCCGCACAAAGTTGTGTCCCGGATATTGTGAGCCATAATATACATCATCCATCAAATAATCTGTCAGAAAACGTAGGGCTTGCATATAAATCAAGAACTTTCCGGCATATACAAAATGCCTCAATTCATCTTGGCTCAACTCATCTTTCATCTCAGATAAATATCCATCAAGTATTGCTTTAAAATAAGCCTCTCTTACCTCAATCTTGTCAAAATCTTTTTCTTCCTCACTTACCGGTGACAGATAGGTGCGCATCATATCGCCCACATCGCTGATAAAATAGCCTGGCATCACCGTATCCAAATCAATCACGCACAAACCTTTATTATCCTTATCAAACAACACATTGTTCACCTTGGTATCGTGGTGCATGACACGAATTTTGAAGTTGGGATTTGCTTTTATCTTCTCAAAATCAGAAACTATATCTGTGTACTTTTTAATGAATGAAATAGAATCTTTTGCTTCAGCAATACGGATAGGATTGCCATTGACTAAGGCATCTTCAAACTGTGCATACCGCAAACTAAGGTCATGAAAGTTGGGTAAAGGGATGTGTAGGTCTGCAACAGGAAAGTTACTTAGGTACTTTGCAAACCTAGCAAACTGAACCGCTGCCTCGTAAGCAAGGTTGCTATTGGACAAGGCACTGTAGGTAAAAGAACCTTGCACAAAAGGGAACAACCTGAAATATCCTTCGGGTGTATGCACAATATCATCGCCGTTGATGGTGCCAATTTGTGCAACAAAAAAGTACGCAGGATGGTGCTTACTTAGATAAGCATCAATACTTTTGATGTTGTGGGCTATATTTGTAGGGCTGATGAAAACATCGCTGTTTACTTTTTGCAGGATATATTGGCTGTTGCCACAATTCACTTTCCAAGTACTATTGATAAGTCCCCCCTTTAAAGTGTGAATGTCTAATATGTTACCTATTTCGTATTGTTGTAAAACAGCATCAAGCATGCGTATGATAGATTGGAAAGATGATCAAAGGAGACAAATATATAGATTTCGCACTAAGGATGTTAACCACGGAAGACACAGGTAATTGCACAAAGGGTACAAAGTAGGAAAGAAGTTGTGAACTTTGTGTTTTAAAACCCTAGTGTGCTTAGTGGTTAAGAATTACTAAATTTGAATGATGATTGATGAAAGAGATTTACTAAGGCGGGTTAAAAATGATGACGAGGAGGCATTCAGGCAAATCTTTGAGTTTTACGTAAAGAAGGTATATCAGTTTGTTTATGGTTATTTGAAAGACAAATTTGAAGCAGAAGATGTAACACAAAATATTTTTCAAAAGATATGGGAAAAGAGATTGATGATAGACCTCAACCAATCTTTCAGCGGCTTTCTGTTTACCATTGCTTATCGTAGCGTGATAGACCATATTAGAAAAGAGGCATCTAAAAAGCAATGGGATAGGATAAGGGATATAGATGCAGAAGAATCATCATCGCACTTGACAGCGGATTCATTATTGAATAATCACCAATTTGAATCACTTTATCAAAAGGCACTGAATGCTTTGACACCAAAACGTAAAGAAATATTTGTGCTTAGTCGCCATGAAGGACTATCCAATAAAGAAATAGCTGATAAACTAGATATATCTGTGAAAACAGTTGAAAACCACATGACAGCAGCACTATTTACGTTAAGAGAGTTTTTTAATAACTCGGAATTGGTGTTGATTATTTGCGCTGTTGCATTGTTTTTATAAGAATACAACACTGCTCGCCAACATTTATTAAAGTTTTTATTTTTCAATTAGGGGTTTTTCATTTACTTTACGTAATCATAAACGTAGATATTACAACTAACACCAAGCGAACTTCATTAAAAGAAATACGTGAAAAGATTATTTAGGATTACCTGTTTGTTATTGTCATTATACACTACGAATGCTTTTTCACAATCAAAAAACACCTTCCATGTGGTTATGGATAATGTATTTGATGGGCTACATAAAGTTACTTCGCCCGATAAAGAAGACATTTCCATTTCAAAATTACTAAGCACTATTCAAACTGATGGCTCGTGGAGCGATATAGATTATAGCAGAACAGATATTACTATTTGGCTTCCTATCAATCATCTTACCCGTTTAAGAGAGATGGCATTGGCTTATACTGACAATGGCAAATTCCATAATAATATGGATTTATACAATGCAATTATCAAAGGGTTGGAGTTTTGGTATGCAAAAGACCCACGTAGTAAGAATTGGTGGTTCAACGAAATCAGTACGCCGCAACATTTAGGTGAGTTATTGATTGTAATGCGTCATGGAGGGCAACAAGTTCCCGCAGCACTAGAAGCGTCTTTAATAGAACGCATGAAAAGGGGAGACCTTTATAAACAAACAGGTGCAAACAAACTGGATGTTGCCATCCATTATTTATACAGGGCACTACTAACAAACAATAAGGGTTTGATGGATTCTGCCGTTGAAGAAGCGTTTCAACCAATATCCTTTACCAATCAGGAAGGGCTTCAATTTGATTATTCTTTTATGCAACATGGAAAGCAGTTGCAGATTTCTAGCTATGGTGCCGTGTTTTTGAGTGGTGAGTATAAAGTAGCTTCTTTCCTTACCGGAACACCTTACGCTTTGAGTGGTGAGAAATTGAAAATGCTTTCCAACTATTATGTCAATACTTATTTAAAAGCTTTGCGTGGCGGTTATTCTGATTTCAATATTGAAGGTAGGGGTATTAGTAGAGTGAATGCCTTAAATAAAAGGAATGAAAAGGAAAGACTGGCACAAGCAGTAAGAGTAGATCCTGCAAATAGTAACGAATGGAATGCAGCAATAGCACGTACTAGTGGTGAGCAACCGCTTTCTTTTATGATAAAACCATCTCACACTTTCTTTTATTGCGCCGATTATACGTTGCATACACGACCCAGTTATTCTTTTAATGTACGCATGGTTTCAACAAGGACCAAAAGAACAGAATGTGGCAATGGAGAGAATTTAATTGGTAAGTTCTTGCCTGATGGCGCAACAGATATTCAGGTGCATGGTGATGAATATTACAACATAATGCCGGTGTGGGAGTGGGATAAGATACCCGGAACAACGGCAAGGGATTATATAGAAGACCAGCCAACCACTGCCCGATGGGGGGAGATTGGTAGTACAGCTTTTGTGGGCGGTGTATCGGATAGTAGTTATGGTGCTAGTGTGTATACCATGGATTACAATGCTGTTACTGCTAAGAAATCGTGGTTCTTTTTTGATGATGAAGTTGTGTGTTTAGGTGCAGCCATAAATTGCTCGGCACCTGAAAACGTTACGACTACAATCAATCAATGTTGGCTAAAAGGGGATGTTGAGGTTGAAGGAAAGAAGATTAAAGGGAATAGCATCACTAGTTATGATAACCCTTCGTGGATAATACATGATGGAATTGGTTATTATTTTCCAGAAAAAGAAAAGGTATTTGTAAGTAACAAGGAACAAAAGGGAGATTGGTATCATATCAATAACAGCACGCCCAAGGCTAAAGTATCAGGCGATGTATTTAAGTTATGGATTGACCATGGTTTAAATCCAGTCAATGCCCATTATGCCTACATTGTTGTGCCTAACGCAAAGGATAATTCACTTGAATCCGCGAATGCTTCTGTAAAGATTATTGCCAATACAGAACAGTTGCAAGTGGTACGCAATGAAGCACTGGATATTACTGAGGCGGTGCTTTACAAACCGAGTTCGTTTTCAGTTGAGGGATATTCCATTAAGTCTGACAAGTCTTGTGTGTTGATGCTTAGGGATTTTGGGAAAGACAAAAAGAAATTGTATGTTGCTGACCCAACTCAATTAGAGTCGCAAGGAACGATAACAATTACAAACGATAGCACACATTCAAGTAGAGAATATACCTTTCATTTCCCAACAGGCAACAGAGCCGGTGCATCGCAATTAGTGGAGCTAGAGTAGTGAGAAAGCAATTATTTCTTTACATTCACCTTTAATCTTCACTAAAAAATTATAAATATGACAAAGACAACTGGTAAAAAAGGTATAAACCCTATCATTATTATTGGAATGTTATTTTTTGCTTTTGGGTTTATCACTTGGATCAATGGCTCATTGATACCCTATTTAAAAATTGCCTGCGAGTTGCAAACCAATTTGCAATCTTACTTGGTTGCCACCGCATTTTTTATTGCTTATACCATTATGGCAATCCCTTCATCTTATGTATTAAAGCAAACGGGCTATAAAAAAGGAATGGCATTAGGGTTGTTTATCATGGCTATAGGTGCTCTCATTTTTATACCGGCTGCTCATACAAGAAACTATAATTTTTTTCTGACTGGGTTGTTTGTCATTGGTTCTGGACTTGCATTGTTACAAACTGCCTCTAATCCTTATATCAGTATCATTGGTCCAATGGAAAGTGCAGCAAAACGCATTAGCATTATGGGTATTTGCAACAAGGTAGCTGGGATAATTGCAGGGTTGATATTTGGATATGTTGCCCTAAAGGATACAGACCAATTGGAAGAAAGGCTAAAAAGAATGGATGTAGTAGCTAAGAATGCCACATTAAATGAACTATCTTCCAGAGTAATAATCCCTTATGGCATTATTGCGGCAGCATTTGCACTATTAGCGGTTTGGATACTATTTTCTTCCTTGCCAAACATAAAAGATGAAGATGTTGAAGATATTGGTAGCGATAACATATCTCCAAACTTGCGGACTTCTGTATTTAAATTTCCTCATCTTATTTTAGGGGTTGTTGCCTTGTTCTTTTATGTTGGTGTAGAGGTGATGGCAGGAGATACAATAATCAGTTATGGCAGGTCGCTGGGTATCGGGTTGTCAACTGCTAAGTTCTTTACACAGCTTACGCTCGTTTTCATGCTTACAGGCTATATCATTGGCATAATAAGTATCCCAAAGTATATAACTCAAGAAAAAGCATTGGCTATATGTGCCATTTTAGGGGTAATGTTTTCCGCTGCCGCCGTTTGTACAACAGGTATGCCATCAGTAATTTTTATTGCAATGTTAGGATTGGCCAATTCACTTATGTGGCCCGCTATTTTTCCATTGGCTATTAATGGCTTGGGGAAGTTTACAAAAACAGGTTCAGCTTTATTGATAATGGGTATAGCTGGTGGTGCCATTTTGCCGCTATTATATGGTGCTTTATCAGACTATGGTACAGCTAAACTGATTAATGAAGGTTTTGCAGATGTAGCTGCAAAAGCACTTGCTGCAAGACATTCCTACTGGATCATGATTCCTTGCTATTTGTATATATGGTACTATGCGGTTAAAGGGCACAAGATTTAATTGATAATTGACAATGGATACTTGACAGTTATTAATCTAACGTTAGTTCATTGAGAGAAGACTTTTGCTATAAAAGGGATAGCTTTTACCACGGAAGCCTAAGCTTTTGCCACGGAAGCTTAAGCTTTTGCGATGGAAGCTTAAGCTTTTGCGACGGAAGCTTAAGCTTTTACGACGGAAGCTTAAGCTTTTGCGACGGAAGCTTAAGCTTTTGCGATGGAAGCTTAAGCTTTTACGATGGAAGCTTAAGCTTTTGCGACGGAAGCTTAAGCTTTTGCGACGGAAGCTTAAGCTTTTGCGACGGAAGCTTAAGCTTTTATCAAATCCATTACCCAATTTTATTTAAAAATGAATGAGACAATTGCAAAGGATATTAACAAACGATATATCAATTATCAATTTTAAATTATCAATTATAAAATTATGTTAGACAGTTTTGAAAAGATTCCCGTTAAGATTTGTCCTACCCCAAAGGATGGCGCATACTGGGCAGCGCAAGAGATTGCTGCGTTGATTAAAGAAAAACAATCACTAGGATTGCCTTGTGTACTTGGGTTGGCAACAGGCTCCACACCTATAGGATTGTACTCCGAGCTTGTAAAGTTGCATAAGCAAGAGGGGCTTAGTTTTAAGAATGTAATCACGTTCAACCTCGATGAGTATTATACCATCGAGCGTGATGCCTTTCAAAGTTATTGGAGTTTCATGCACAGGCATCTCTTCAATCATGTGGATATTCTTCCTGCAAATATTCATATCCCTAATGGTGAATTGCCCAAAGAAGCTATCAAGCAACATTGTAAACAATACGAAGAAGCCATAGAAAAAGCAGGTGGCATAGACCTTCAAATCCTAGGTATCGGTAACAATGGACACATCGGTTTCAATGAACCAGGCAGTAGTTTGTTCTCAACAACAAGGCTTGTTACGCTTGAAAACAGTACACGTATTGCCAATTCTAGAGACTTTCAAGGTATCCCACAAGTACCTCGCATGGCAATCACAATGGGTATCAGCACCATCCTTAAAGCCAAAAAGATATTGTTGATGGCTTGGGGAAACAAGGCGGACATTGTTGCTAAAAGTGTGGAGGGCTTTGTGACCGAACAAATACCTGCCAGCATCTTGCAACAACATGACGATTGCACATTTGTAATTGATGAACTGGCAGCCACTGACCTCACTCGCTTTAAATCTCCTTGGCTAACAGGTAGTTGCGAATGGACGCAGCAAACCATCAAACGTGCGGTGGTGAATACTTCCCTTAAACTTAATAAACCTATTCTTAGTCTTACCACAAACGATTATAACGAAGCTGGACTAAGTGACCTGATAGTAGAAAAGGGTGATGCCTACGAAATAAACTTGCAGGTTTATTATATGCTTCGCGATAGTATAACTGGTTGGCCGGGCGGAAAACCTAACGTTACTATACCCAATCATCCAGAGCGTAGTGTACCATATCCCAAACGTTGCCTAGTGTTTTCGCCTCACCCCGATGATGATATCATTAGTATGGGTGGAACATTTATGCGTTTGGTAGAGCAAGGACACGATGTGCATGTGGCTTATCAAACTAGTGGAAACATAGCCGTGACCGATGAGTTCGTGACCCGCTTCATGGACTTTGCCGTAGGCTTTGAAGATTTGTTTGGCATAGATAATAACAAGACACAACAGATATTGGCAGAAGCAAAGTCTTATCTCTCTTCCAAGAAATTGCATCAGGCAGATAGTGCAGAGATTAGGTCTATAAAGGGATTGATAAGAAGATGTGAGGCTAAGGCTACGTCTAGATATGTAGGGTTGAAGGATGAGAACATCCATTTTATGAACCTGCCTTTCTACGAAACCGGCACGATAGAAAAGAACCCAATGGGTGAGGCGGACATTGTCCAAACAATGGCATTATTGAGGGAAATAAAACCACATCAGGTGTATTGTGCTGGTGACCTTGCCGACCCTCATGGTACACACAAGGTTTGTCTGGACATTATCTTCGAAAGTATCCTACGCCTAAAAGCCGCTGGCGACGAATGGCTGAAAGATTGTTGGGTGTGGCTGTACAAAGGTGCTTGGCAAGAATGGGATATTGACGAGATAGAAATGGCAATACCGATGAGTCCTGACCAAGTAGTGAAGAAACGTTTTGGCATATTCATTCACCAAAGCCAAAAAGACGCAGTGCCTTTTCAGGGAAGCGATGCAAGGGAGTTCTGGCAACGGGCAGAAGTGCGCAACGCTGCCACTGCCAACCTTTATGCACAACTAGGTATGACAAAATACGCTGCCGTAGAAGCATTTGTACGATGGAAATACTAGGTTTTAGATAGTAGTTATTAGATATTAATGCAAGGGGCTGTTTTAAAGGTAAAACTTTAAAACAGCCCCTTTCTTTTGCTTTAGCGGAGTAATAACCTACACGAACCACAATCTTAAAAGAACTTTTAAAAGTTGTCAATGCTTGCAAGTTGCTGCCATCCCGAAGGAAACCAACCGAAAATTGTCAGGTTGCAAAATGTGTTACAATCAAGGGGGACTAGCTAAACTGTATGTTTACATTCCACCAATATCTCTATAATTCCTATATCTGAAATACTATGTTATTTTTATTTATTGATAACAAAAAAATATTTCACAAGAAAATGTTACAATTTCAAGGGTGCAAACACATTCGATTAACGGGATACTTAAACTCAATGAGAACGAATAGTTTATATCTCTTTTTATTAACCTTAAATATTTTGCACACATACATTAATTAACCTTAAAAGAAAACATTTACAATTCTAGTTTCAATGTGTGGCTTAATGGCTGCAAAGGCACAAACATTTCAAGTGGGTGATTTGGTAAAGTCCAATACTACTGTTAATGTAAGAAGTATTTCGAATGGCATTGCCAATACTACGGCGCTTGGGCAGCATGTTAAGGGCGATTCAGGGGTAATACTAGCGGGTCCTACTACCGCTACTCTTAATGGTGTTGGATACACTTGGTACGAAGTTTCGTGGAGAAGTAGTCCAGATACTGGATGGTCAATTGCAACTGCTTTAGTAGCAGCTTTACCAGTAAAACTAATTTCTTTTTCTGCTCAACAAAATAATAAGACTGTTCTACTAAATTGGCAAACAGCAAACGAGTTAAACACTAGCCACTTCGTTATTCAACACGGCAATAATGGTACTTCCTTTATAGAGATTGGTACTGTAAACGCTGAAGGCAGTGGGGCAAGCGGTTATAGTTTCACAGATAATAACCCTGCAAATGGCATCAACTACTATCGTTTGGAAAGTGTGGATAAGGATGGGGCAACTTCTTACAGTAAGGTAGTGAGTTGTCAGTAGTGAGTAAGCAGTTTACAGTGTATCCGAATCCGGCTAAGGAAAATGTAACTATTAGTGGTAATCATATAGCTTCTGTGCAGGTGGTAGATAATATAGGAAGGGTGGTAAAGGTTATTTCATTAAAAGATGCTACAAACCCTACTTTGTCTGTAAGTAGTTTACCAGCAGGAGCTTATCATCTAAGGATACAAACTACAGATGGTGTTGTGAGCAGTAATCAATTGATAATTTACAATTGATAATAGATATAAAATAGTTGTTAGTTGTTTCAAAACATTTTGAAACAACTAACAACTATTTTGGGTGCATCAGCTTCAGTACGCTGTTTACTAATGTATTGGTACTTGTGAGGATTACGAGTATGCCAACGCCAATCAATACTTTTTTAACGGGTATCTTACCTACAAGCCTTGCAGCAATAGGGGCAGCAACTACGCCGCCGAGTATCAAGCCAAGCACATCGAACAGAGGAATGTGCCTTAGTAAGATAAAGAAGGTAGTGGCACTTGAAAATACCACAAAGAACTCTGCAAGGCATACAGAACCTATCACATAGCGGGTGCTTTTACGCTTCGCAATAAGGGTACTTGTTACTAACGAGCCCCATCCTCCACCAGCAAAAGCATCTAAGAAACCACCAACTCCTGCCAACCATCCGGCACGTTTTACTTTATCGTCCACAAGTTTTTTCTTAAAAGCTTTTGTAATAATATAATATCCCAAATAGATAGTATAAAGCGATAGAGGAATGCGCACATACGTTGAATATTCTTTTGCATACACCGCCAATGCTGCCCCAATGATAGCGCCCACCACACCAGGAATAACCAATGCACTAAAGAGCTTTTTGTTGATATTACCAAACCGGTGATGGCTATATCCGGAAACGCCACTGCTAAAAACCCTTGCCGAGTGTACACGGCTACTCACAATGGCAGGAGGAACGCCGATAGCCAACAAAAAAGTAGTGGAGATAGTGCCATAGCCCATGCCAAGGCTGCCGTCAGTCATTTGGGCAATGAAACCAGCAAGAAGCATCAATAGAAATGAGCGGGTATCTATGTATTGCGGGATACTTACAACTGAGCTATAAATGGTTCGGAAAGGAATGTAAGTAAAGAAGGCGTGACCTGCTATCATGAAAAAGAATGCTAAAAGACACCACTTAACTATCACTTGCCATTTCTTTTGTTCAGGCTTATCTACTTTCAGGTCTTCTTGTTTTGCAACGAGTGTTTTGGTTGCTTCGTTTAGTGTGTTCACTTTGTTTTCAAAATCACCCTTCAGTTGGTTGCGGTATTTCTGCATATTGTTTAGTAGTTCGTCTATTTGTTCTGGAAGAATATCATTTAGCAATTCTTTAAGCCTCTTTGCTATCGTCGGCGACTTTCCATTGGTGGAGATGGCAATCTTTAGGTTCCCTTTCTTAACAATGCTTCCCAAATAGAAATCGCACAGGTCGGGTTTATCGGCAGCATTTATCAATATTCCTTTTTGCTTTGTATCGGCAGCAATGATGGTTGCCAATTCAATGTCATTGACGGCAGCTATTACTAAATCTTTATTATCTAAATCGGAGACGTGGTAAGGTTTTTCAATTAAGGTAATGTTGGGATAGTTGGAAGCGAGGGTTTTAATATCGTCACTGATAGTAATGCCCACTAAAGTAATCTTTGTAGCGGGGGAATTGTTGATGACTGCCTGCAATTTCTCAAGCCCTATGAAGCCGCCACCAACAATTAGTAGACGCAGTTTCTCCAACTTAATAAAAACGGGAAAGAGTGTATTTGTTTGTTCCAAAAGATGAATGTGTTAGCCTACAAAAATAGTGGGTTAAATTTAAATGAAGCTATCTTAATTAGAAAAAAGGAATAATGATAGTATGATTTGAATGAAAAAGATATTCGCATACTTTTGATTGGCTTTATTAGGGCCAATATCGGGTTGGAATAAAGCAATCATTCAAATCACTTTAATCATAATTAGTAATGAAAATAGAATACGATGCAATACTGATAAAAGACGAAAGCAATAATGGCTACTATTGCCAAGTACCCTTTGATGTAGAGAAAACTTTTGGTAAGAAACGTGTGAAAATAAAAGCCTTGTTAGACAATGTGGAGTATCGAGGATTGCTGACACCAATGTGTGGCATTTACAGGGTGATGATGAACAAGACCATTAGGGATAAAGTCGGGAAAACGATAGGGGATACTGTTCATATTTCCGTAGAAGAAGATAAAGAAGAAAGAATTGTAATTGTTCCGGATGATTTGATGGATGCAATGGAAGTTGGTGGGGTGAAATCATTTTTTGATGCTCTTTCTTTTACCCATAAAAAAGAATATGTGCAATGGATAGTTGAAGCAAAGAAAGAAGAGACTCGTAGCAACAGAATTGAAAAGGCTATTGAAATGATGAAAAACAAGATGAAAGGAAAGTGAACAATTTGTTAACGTTTAGAGTTTCAATCCTTTTCAGAATGAAAATACTTTTAGAATGCTGATTCTGGAAGTATATTAATTCGATTTAGATTTTTGTTTCTCCATAATTAGAAAAATATTTTACCGATTAAGACTATTTTCTGTGATAGAGGTCAACTTTTTTATTTATCTCTACACTACATTTGCGATATTGTTTTCGAACGGTTGTATATATGGATAGTTGCTGCCAAGGCTTGTTAAGAATTAAGTTTAAAAGCAAAAACTTTTTATTATCCTTCATACAGTCTTTCAAACCTTTTATTTTTATTAATTTTTAAACAAGTATTACTTCATGAAAAAGAGTTACACACAGAGGCTTGCGAGCCAAATTGTTACCCTTGCAAAAAAACAAGCCACTAAGAAAGTAGGTTTGCTTGCAGGGTTGTTTTTAGTGTTTGGTATGGCAGCATTTAGCCAAACAAATTATTATTTGAGAACGGATTCTTTATCCACAAAGAAGGCTCAAGTAAAAATTGCACCATCTAATATTTTAGCATGGACTACTGACCCGAATGGAACAGCTGCTGCTGGTACAACACCTCCAGATTTTGTTACGCCCGGGCAAATTTTTAACATTCAAGCAACTGGTTGGTCTAACACAAAAGATTGGTCTGTTTCTGGTGCAGGTTCAAAAATTGTAGTAGGTACAGACACTACATCAAAAGCACTTACTTTTACTTCTACAGGCCCTTCTAACATTGTTGGTACAATAGACGTAAAACCGCTCAGTTCTTTTGTTTATGCAGGTGCTAGTACTGACGGTATTACCTGGGGTACTTTATCGACAGGTAGCACAGTAAGATTTGAAGGAAGCACTCTTGGTTATCAGCAAGTATTGCCAGGTAACTATTACAATTTAAGCCTTGCTACTGGTGGTGCTACATATTACCCTGTCATTATTTCACCAAACCAAACAATTCATGTTGCTGGGTTATATACACCAAGAGCAACAGCAGTTTATTATGGTTCTACCATAGATTTCAATGGTACAGGTGGTCAATATATCCCTGCTGGTAACTATTACAACCTAACAATTTCTGGAAGCAAAAGTATTTCAGATAGCTTACAAGGTACAATATTGGTTGCTGGAACATTTAATAATGGTTCTGATGGTCAGCCTTTAGTACCTTATACATTGAATAAGACTACTGGTGCTATAACCGCAAGTACGATTAACTATAACGGATTGAATCCTGCTGGACAATCATTAGGTAATGGTCAGTCTTATTATAACTTGACATTTTCTAATGGTCGTTCTTTTACTGTTACTTCATATAAAAACAGCGATAATACCATTACAATTGCTCAACCTGATCCTGAGTTGGCTGTAGGTGATAGTGTTTCTGCAACTAGTACAGTATTTCCTACTTTAAATTCTGCAGTAATTACGGGTATTGATACCAATACCATTACACTGAGTGCACCTCCAGCATTGAGGTTAATTGTTCATACTGCTGTTGCTGCTGGTTCACCGCAAGTTTATGATACTGTTTATATAGCTTCTTATAATAATACTGCCACAGTAGGTGACCCTACTGATTCTACATTGACACTTACTGCTCCTGCTACATTTGCTGCTGGGGATACCTTATACGCTTCGCAAATATTAACTGCCCCAACTGTATCGAAAGGAATGGTGACAAATGCTGCTATACTATTGGTTGCTGGGGTTACTGGAACTACAGTTCAATTATCTTCTTTAAAGGCATTTACCGCGGCTGCTGGTATCGGGTTGTTGAACGCAAATTTAAGTTTCGGTACACCAACCAAGTTGCCAACACCTAAAACAGTTACTGGCACATTAAACATTCAAAACAATTTTGTTCCTGGAACTGGAAGTATAACTACTACTGGTACTACCTTCAACTACTTTGGTAAGAGGCAAGCTATTGCAGGCGGTAAGAACTTGGTTTATAATAATTTGACAATAAATCAAGATAGTGCTACAACTGCAACGCTATCTGCTGCTGCATTGGTAACTGGTACATTTAATTTACAAAGCGGTAAATTAACTACAAATGCAAACACAAAGTTGCTTACTTTAGATGTAAATGCAACCGTAAATACGGGTTGTGATACTTGCTTTGTTAATGGTCCTTTGGCAAAGAACTTTGCTTCTACAAGTAGTTTTACTTACCCAATTGGTGCTGTATATCAAGGGTTAGGTTATCCAAGAAAAGCAACAATCACTCCAGCTACTGCTGATGCTAAAACTTACACAGCCGCATACGCTATTGGTAAAGTTGCAAACATTACAAAGATTGATTCAACTAGTTTGGATGCTATTGCAGATAGCGCTGCTTATTATAATGTGGCATTATCAAACTACACTGCTGGTGCAGATACTTCTGCTCAAATCGGTTTTGAATTTATTCCTGGTTATTATCTTGATTCTAATCTAGTATTGGCTCATTATTTCCATGGCAAGTTTACTGCTGAATCTGCTACATTCTTAAATACAAACGGCTCACAAGTAAATGTTACAACTAATGGTTATGACACTACTTTCGGTCACTATACACTTGGCATTGCTAATCCAACCACTGTTCCTGTTAAGTTGGGTGCTGTAGTTGCTGCTCAATTGGCAAATTCAACTGTTAAAGTAAGTTGGGAAAGCTATTCTGAAATCAATGTAAACAAGTATGTTGTTGAAGGCTCAACAGATGGTATCAACTTTGCAGCTAAGGGTTCTTTGCCAGCTAAGGGTGCTTCTGGATATTCATTTGTGGATGCTACCGTAAAAGAAGGCATCAACTACTACAGAATCAAAGAGGTAGATAACAATGGCAAAGTTTCTTACAGTACAGTGGTTTCTGTTAAGATTGGTGGTTCAATCGTAGGCAATATTTCTGTATATCCTAACCCGGTTGTAAACAAACAATTGAACTTTGTATTGAATACTGCTGCTTCTAACTATACATTGAAAGTTACTAATGTTCTTGGTAAATCAGTATTGGCTAGCACGATCAACCACAATGGTGGCACTGCTTCTTACAGCTTGGCACTTCCTGCTGGCTTGGCTAAGGGTGTTTACTTTGTTAAGTTGACTAATGGTTCAAATGAAATCTCAAAGACTATTATCGTAGAATAATATTTCTGACTAGAATTTAATAATTGGCAGCCTCACTGAAAAGTGGGGCTGTTTTTTTGCCCTTTACTTTTGGCTGAAACCACTACGGATACTCATTTGCATTAGCTTTTTAGGGATGATGGGATGAGAAAAAAGACTTCCCCCTTTTCTTATGGGGGAAACCCCTTTTGTTTTGGGGATACCCCCTTTTCCTTTGGGGGCAACCTCTTTTCTTTTGGGGGCAACCCCAAATGTGCCAGGGTAAGTATCCATCAAGCATTTGCCGCCTTAATTTGATGTAAAATCAAATCATTTTTTTCATTCAAATCATTTAATCACCGTTTAATTTACTTTTACCGCATGAATAGAAAGGAATTAATCAAACAGATTGAGACAAAAAAGTCTTTTCTCTGTGTAGGATTGGATACGGATACTACCAAACTTCCCAAGCATTTACAATCACATCCCGATGCTATTTTTCAGTTTAATAAAGAAATCATTGATGCTACAAAAGACCACTGTGTTTCGTACAAAATAAACACAGCTTTCTACGAATCGATGGGCATGACGGGCTGGGAGGCAATGGAAAAAACATTGTATTACATACCCAATACCCACTTTAAAATTGCTGATGCAAAGCGTGGTGATATTGGCAATACCTCTGCTCAATATGCCAAAACATTCTTCGAAGTCTTCCCTTTTGATGCCGTTACTGTTGCCCCTTATATGGGCGAGGACAGTGTGAAACCTTTTTTGGAGTATGAAAACAAATGGACAATCGTGTTGGGATTGACTTCAAACAATGGTGCAAACGATTTTCAGCAAAAGAAGTTGGAAGATGGGAAACATTTGTATGAACAGGTTTTGGAAACAGTGTCTGGTTGGGGCACGCCAAACAATTTGATGTTTGTGGTAGGAGCTACCAAGGCAAAAGATTTGGCTGATATAAGAAAAATAATCCCTAATCATTTTCTATTGGTACCAGGTGTTGGGGCGCAAGGCGGCAGCTTGAAAGAAGTAGCAGAATATGGATTGAATAATGATTGTGGCTTATTAGTAAATGCAAGCCGTGCTATCATTTACGCCGATAATAGCGAAAACTTCGCTGCTGCTGCTACCAAAGTTTCCAAAGAATATCAGGTGGAAATGGAGGAATATCTTTGAGTGAGTGGTGAATTGTGAGTTGTCAGTATTTACACAAATTTACTGGCAACTCACAATTCACCACTTACAACTTCCCACTCACAACTCATTTTTCACTACTGACAACTCACATTTATGATCGAACAAACATTCACTTACCAACAGTTATATTCTTTTACCCATAACGTTTTTACCAAGATGGGATGTAGCGATGCCGATGCAACTATCGCTACAAAAACATTGCTTTCGGCTGATGTTAGAGGCATAGATAGTCACGGTGTGGCAAGACTAAGTGGCTACGTTCGCCTTTGGGAAGCAAAGCGCATCAATGCAACACCATCCATAAAAATAGTTCACGAAACACCTTCAACTGCGGTAGTTGATGGCGATGCAGGTTTGGGTTTGGTAGTTGCCCCTTTTGCGATGCAAGTGGCTATAGACAAGGCAAAGAATGTGGGTACTGGATGGGTAAGTGTGAAAAATAGTAACCATTTTGGCATAGCCGGTTATCACGCCATGATGGCTTTGGAACACGATATGATTGGTATTGCCATGACGAATGCTAGTGCCTTGGTTGCCCCAACTTTTAGTATCGAAAAGATGTTAGGCACTAATCCAATTGCTGTTGCCATTCCCGCTGGCGAACAACCTCCTTTTGTTGCTGACTTTGCCACAACTACCGCTGCCAATGGAAAGCTTGAGATATTGCAACGCAAAAATTCAGATACACCTTTGGGTTGGGTTCAGGATAAAGACGGTAATCCAAGTATAGATGCGAATGCCCTGAAAAAGCAAGGCGCATTGTTGCCTTTGGGTAGCGACAGGGAACATGGAAGCCATAAGGGATACGCATTGGGAAGTATCGTAGATATATTTTCTGCGGTATTGAGTGGGGCTAGTTATGGGCCTTGGGCACCGCCATTTCCTGCATACATAGCCATGCCCGAAAATATGCCGGGGCAAGGATTGGGACATTTCTTTGGAGCAATGCGGATAGATGCTTTCCGTCCGGCAGCAGATTTTAAAGCCAATATGGATAATTGGATTACCCGTTTCCGAGCTGCAAAGCCCGCTGAGGGCTACGAAAGAGTCTTGATACCCGGCGATCCTGAAAGGGAAATGGAGGCTATCCGTATGAAAGAGGGAATACCAATTGTATCATCGGTAGTAAATGACCTTAAGGAAGTGGGTGATAGATTTGGGATTGAGTTGTAATAATCTTTTAGTTATTTCAATAATAATCGGCTTAACTATACCTTTATCCCCTTTTTAATTAGAAAAAGAACGTTCAGTTACTCAAATAAATCACTAGATGAAAATATTTTTCAGGTTACTCCAGTTTTCAAGACCCTACCATCATTATGTGCCAGAATATCTCACCTACATCTTCTTCTTCATTGTTTTTGGCTTATTGAATTTCACCTTGCTTATCCCTTTGTTGGATGTGTTGTTTAATAATAAGCAGCCTTTGGTTGCTGCAATGCCCCACTTTAGTTTCAGCATTGACTATCTGAAAGATTACTTTTATTACAACCTCAATGGCTACGTGAAAACTGAAGGCAAACTGGGCGTGTTGATTTATGTGTGTGCAGTGCTTTTTATGTTTGTATTACTAAAAAACCTATTTGGTTACCTAGGTCAAAAAGTACTCACAAGAATGCGTGTAAACCTATTGAGCAAATTGCGTAGCGAATTGTTTTATCAATATAGTAATCAGTCATTGGCATTTTATCACTTCGAAAAAAAAGGTGACTTACTATCAACCATCAGTAATGATGTGGTAGAAATTGAGAACTCGATTACTACATCGATACAAACAATTTTTAGGGAGCCATTCATGATTATCGCCACCTTTATCATGTTGTTTTATTTATCGCCGATGCTCACGCTTTTCACACTTGTTTTCTTTCCTATATCTGGTTTTATCATTTCCAATATAACTGGCAGGCTACGAAAACAGTCCAATGAAAACCAAGGAATGGTTGGTGTTGTACTTAATATGGCAGAAGAAGCCATTTCGGGCATTAGGATAATAAAGAGTTTTAATGCTGAAAAAATATTGAATCAAAAGTTTGCTATAGCAAATAATAAGCTTGCTAAAACACTGAAAAATATCCTGAACCAACGTGAAATGGCATCCCCACTTTCGGAGATATTGGGTGTTTTGGTTGTATTGGTAATCATTGTTTATGGCGGCTGGCTGATATTGGAAGGTAAGAGTAACCTAACCGCTTCCAGTTTTATAGCATATATCGCTTTCTATTTTCAGATGATACAACCAGCTAAAAGTGTGGCAAATGCTTTTGCAGTTTTGCAAAGAGGTTTGTCTGCTGGAGAAAGGGTGTTGCGAATTATTGATATGCCGCATATTGTGACAGACAAAAAAGATGCAATATCGAAGACGAATTTTACTACTGAAATAACTTATAACAATGTTTCTTTTGCATATAAGGAAGCACCAATCCTAAAGGGATTGACAACAACAATTCCTAAAGGAAAAACGATAGCATTGGTAGGTGAGAGTGGTGCAGGTAAATCTACTTTCGCTGATTTGGTTCCTCGCTTTTATGATGTGGTTGATGGAAGTATCTCCATTGACGGTATAGACATCAGGGATATTAAAGTGAAAGATTTGCGCTCACTTATCTCAATAGTTTCTCAAGAAGCAATTCTTTTTAATGATTCCGTATTGAATAATATCACATTAGGTAGCGAAATAATAGACCGAGAAAAGGCAATAGAAGCAGCTAAAATTGCAAATGCCCACGAGTTTATCTTGAAGTTGGAACGCGGATACGATACTGAAATTGGTGACAGGGGAATGAGACTGAGTGGCGGACAAAAACAACGATTGACCATTGCGAGGGCGATTTATAAGAATGCGCCGATTCTTATTTTGGACGAAGCAACATCTTCACTCGATACTGAAAGTGAGCGTTTGGTTCAAGATGCCATCAACAAGATGATGCAAAACAGAACGAGCATTGTTATTGCACACAGATTAAGTACTATCCGTCACGCAGACGAAATAATAGTTTTGCAAAAAGGCAACATTATAGAACGTGGCAATCACGAACAATTACTAGCCGCTGATGGTATGTATAAGAAGCTGATAGAGATGCAGGAGATGAAATAGACCGTTGACCGTAAACCGCTTTCCGTTGACAAAGGTTTCTCCATCGGTAAACGGTTGACGGTACATCGGTAAACTGACAACTATAAACAATAAGCAAATGATTAATTTTATTCCCATATTCCCCTTGGGTGTTGTTGTTTTCCCAGATGAAGTGTTGAACCTGCACATCTTCGAACCTCGCTATAAACAGTTGGTGAACGATTGTTACGCTGAAGCTAAAGCTTTTGGCATCCCCACAGTTCTAGAAAATGGAGTGAATGAATTAGGTACTTTGGTAGAAATAATAGAGATTGTTGAGGTATATCAAGATGGCAAAATGGACATCAGGATAAAGGGAGTTCAGGTTTTTAAGATGCTAGAATTAGTTAAAAGCATTCCTGATAAATTGTATAGTGGTGCTATTGTACAATATCCCGCAAACATTGTTTCTAAGAATACAATACTGATGTCGGCAATATTACCCTTGGTAAGGGAATTACATAAGCTGCTGAATGTTGAGAAAGATTTTAAGAAGCCTGATGAGGATTTAGTAAGTTATGATATTGCACACCATGTTGGATTGCCCGTTAAGGAAGAATATGAATTGAATAGTTTGTTGTACGAAGTCCAACGATTGGAGTATATAAGAAGGCACTTGCAAAAGGTGCTACCCATCATTGCAGATGCAGAGAAGTTGAAACAAAGGATACAACTAAACGGGCATTTCAGGGAGTTGGAAGGGTTTAATTTTGATTTATAATTAAATAGCCCGAATCATTCTTTTCATTCAAATCATTTAATCATAATTTATGACAACACTTTGCTTTGATTTTGGTAATACACGCCTTAAATGCGCTGTATTTATAGATGGCAATTTGAATACAGTAGAAATATTGAATGATGATGCCCTGTCAACAATCCAAGCGTTAATAGATAAATATAAACCCAACAAATCCATCCTTTCTTCCGTCATCAAGCATGATGTTGCCATTGAACAACTATTGGCAAGCATAACTAATTTCCACAAACTAGATCATACAAGTAAACTGCCTATTACTACTCCTGTTGGCAAGCCTGAAACTATTGGTGCGGATAGGTTGGCTATCTGTGCGGCTTCTGTCTATATGTTTCCTAATAAACACACATTATCAATTGGCTTGGGTACTTGCACCACTTATAATTTTACGAATAAATACCATGAGTTCTTAGGTGGTAGCATTTCTCCGGGTTTGACAATGCGTTTTAGGGCAATGCACGAACAGACTGCTTTGCTTCCTTTGGTAAAGGCGCAGCACAACTTTCCTTTGGTTGGCTACGATACAAATACCAACCTACAAAGTGGTGTGATATTGGGAATGAGCAAAGAAATAGATGGCATCATCGAAGCCTATAAAGAAAAGTACGACAATCTACAAGTGCTGATGACTGGTGGTGATATGTCTTTCTTCCTGCCACATTTAAGGAACAAACTACTTGCCGACCCCGATTTGTTATTCAAGGGGCTTTATGCAATCAGCGAGTGCAATTAAGCTTTACACTTTATTCACTTACTCCTTCGTTTCTTTGCGCCACTCTTTACACGGCTAATATGTTTCATTTTCACAAAATACTTTTTCACTCAAGGATAATAGCAGTGGTTATTATTGCTACTATCTTTCTAAATGGTTGTGAGAATGACATACAACTGGTTAAGGCCTTGGGTGAGCATAAACTAGGTATAGAGGAAGGGAAAAATATTGAAAGCATCATGACAGAAGGCGGCAAAACAACTGCACGGCTTACTGCTCCAACCATGCTTCGTTATCAAACGGATTCTGCTAAGGTTGAGTTCCCTAACTCATTGCACGTTGATTTCTACGATAGCCTCACCACCGTTGAAAGTCAGTTGTTTGCTAAGTTTGGTCGCTATCTAGAGAATGACAACAAAGTATTTTTGAGGGACAGCGTCATTGTTTTCAATAGAAAGAAAGATACGCTTTGGTGTCAGGAACTTTATTGGGATCAGGCTAAAGGATTGTATTACACAGATAAACCCGTAGTAATCAGTCAACAAAATCCCAAGCAAAAGATATATGGACAAGGGTTGCGGGCAGACCAGAACTTTAAATGGTTTACCCTCACCAAAATTGGACGAATAAACACAGGCAAACAAAGCTTTATCAATATAGCAGACAGCCTTTACTAGTAAATTAGGCATAAGGGATAAGGCGTAAGGCATAAGTCTTTACATTTAATCATCTTCTACCTACAACTTTTTACTTAAAACTTATTACTTATGCCTTACGCCTTATCCCTTGTACCTACTCCTTCTGGCCCCATCGGCATCTTCGACAGTGGCTACGGCGGGCTTACGGTTCTAAAGGAAATCGTGAAGGAACTACCGCAATACAGCTATTTATATCTTGGCGACAATGCCCGTGCGCCTTATGGTCCCCGAAGTTTTGATACTGTTTATCACTACACTTTGCAAGCGGTGGAATGGTTTTTCAATCAGGGGTGTTCGTTGGTGATACTCGCTTGCAACACTGCTTCCGCAAAGGCCTTGCGGACGATACAGCAGAAAGATTTACCCATCATTGCTCCTGATAAAAGAGTTTTAGGAGTAATTCGCCCTACTACGGAAGTACTCGGGCAATATACCCTCACCAACAAAGTAGGTGTTGTAGGTACTAGTGGAACTGTCCAATCACAATCGTATCCCATAGAGATTGCGAAGTTTTATCCCGAAATAAAAGTGTATCAAGAGGCTTGCCCAATGTGGGTGCCGCTGATAGAAAACAACGAATACAATAGCCCAGGAGCGGATTATTTTGTAGAAAAGCATTTGAATAATCTATTAAAACAAGATGCTGATATAGATACTTTGTTGCTTGCTTGCACCCATTACCCATTGCTAATGGAGAAGCTGCGCCAGTTTACCCCGCCACATATCACCATTCTTTCGCAAGGGGAGATTGTTGCCAAGAGCCTTGCTGATTACTTACATCGCCATCCTGCAATAGAAAATAAATGCTCACAAACAGCCACCATAGATTTCTACACAACCGATGATACCATAGATTTTGATAATAAAGCTACTATCTTTTGGGGAAATAAGGTGCAATCGAAGCATGCGGTTATTTAAATCTATTCTTATTAGGGTTTTGGTAAGTATTCCAAAATAATAATAGCACAACTTCATTTTTCCTCGGTTTGAATCTATAAATCAATGCAATTCTTTTATGAACAAGTGTAAATCGAATGTTGGGATGTTTAGCATTCCGAGGGCTTCCAATTCTGGGGTGATGAGAAAGATTGGTTATTTTCTCATCTGTCAAAGTAACGAAATGAATAATTTCTTTTTCAGTCCAGTTTTCTTTTAAGTAGGTTATGTTGTCATCAAATGTTTGCAAAGCTTTTGGTGTCCAGTTTACTTTGCAAGCCATTTCTTATAATTTTCTTTAACGGTTTCATGCGGTATTAATTGTCCATTATCTGCTTGCTTCAATGCTACTTCTGTATCTTTTTTCACATTCAATGGCAAGTTGTCCCACCAATCCCCATCACCATTTGTGTTGATGGCATCGATTATTCTCTTTAAGTCATAATCATTTGCCTTATCTACATATTCTTTTACCTCTGCTTTTAACGTGCTTAAAGTATCCATACGATTAATTATTTCTTCAAAGTTAGCTTTAATTAGGATAAATAAGGAAAGAAAAAAGTTGGTTCAACTATTACGCACTAGTCATCTTTTAAAGAATTATCGTGAGAGTGAACAGCGTTTCTTCTCTTCCTCAATAATACGGGTAAATAATTTTTATAGTTCTCACTTAGCTTAAAATTATCAAACACATTCAAGTATCCCAAGTTATCTAGCTTCTCAATACTTTTGGGTAACAGTTTAAGGTTGTTTCCAAATAAGTTAAGAAATTCAAGCTCTTTTAAGTTACCTATACTATCTGACAATCGTTCTAAACCACAATAACTGATGTCTAAAGAAGTTAAAGACTTTAGATTGCATATCTCATTTGGAAGATTTGTAATTTTATTTGAGTGAATATCTAAATCCTTAAGTTTTTTTAAATTCCCTATTTCCTTTGGAATTTCTGTAAATTCATTGCAACATAACCAAAGTGTTTTCAAGTTAGTAAGATACCCAATTTCTTTTGGAATTGATTTCACTTCTGTAAGGCATAACCTTATCTTTTTTAACTTTTTTAATTTGCCAATTTCTGGCGAAATTATATTAAGAGAGAAAGCTTTACATAAATCTAAATACTTAAGATTTGTTAGCTTACCAATTTCGGCAGGGATTTCAGTAACATCATTCTTGTAACAGTCAAAAGTATCTAACCCAATTAAATATCCAATTCCGGTTAGCTTTGAAACATCTCCTGGACCAACTTCAAAATATCCTTTTATGCTTGCCAATTCTTTAGTTGTAACGTTGTCGGTAACTTTTTTATTTAGTTGCTCTGCCACTAACATAGCTAAAGCGGTATCAGGAAAAAACGTAATGAAATTTCCTTGTTGGTTTTCTTTTTTTGAGCCTACATACTTGTCATTTATAACTTGAGAGACTGAAAGCAATGCAAAAGTTGTCAAGCTTAATATTGTTAATAAACATCTTTTTTTGTCCATTCCTTTCTTGTCTTTTTTAAATAAAGATAGATAATTACATTCATCTACAAGTAAACTATATTTCTTTCCAATATTACATCACAAATCTTTTTTAATAATCAAATTTATACACTTTTGGAACTAATCATATCCTCATCCCCATCCTTTTTCCCAATTCCTAACTTTATTTGTCGTAGTTTGTGCGATTAAAGAACCGTATATAATGTTTAATAGGTTTTTGCAACTCAATTTTGTTAGTAATTACATTAAAATAAGGCACAACCATGGTTTGGCGGATAGTTTTCTTGTGAAAATAACACGCAATTATTCCAAGAAGGTTCTAATCCAGACGAAGGGAATACATTATACTAAGAAGGAAACATGTTTCTATGCCATGAATGTATGTTTTATTGGCTTGGGGGTGTGTTATATTACCAATATCTAGTGTTTCCTTGTCATGGTGGTACATTTCCCTGGCATGGCGGTATGTTCCCTTACTCTGGATTAGAACCTTTTTTGCATGGTTGTACTCTTCCTTGGGGAAATAAACAGTTTTCTAAATGATAAAAACAGTATTATGACAGTAATTAGGGATTGGGTTCCGAAGCAGATTGACAAATTCTATATTTTTGGAAACAACCTTTGTAAAAGGGTCAAAGCCAATGCGGGAAAGTGGCACTTGGATATGGATGAGATTGATGTCTTATTGGCTCTGCAAGCTATTTTTAACGAGTATTATAAGGTAACTTCTGAAAAAGACGCCTTCTCCTCGGTAGATACCAAGAACACCAAAGATGCAAGGAAGCCCTACCAAAAAGCACTTAGAACGATGGGGATTGAGCGGATGAAAACAAACAGTTTTATGACCAATACCGAAAAGAGGGCTTGTGGATTGAACAATAATAGCAATGGATATAAACTTTCGCCCGTTGCAAAAACATCGCCATTAATAGATTTTAGAAACAAAAGCAGCCTGAATGGCGTGGTAATCTGTATTGATCCCAACACCCACAGAACCTGCAAACCAATTGGGCAAGATGGGGTGAAAATTTCTTTTGGATTCTATAAAAAAGGAGACCCGATACCAAAGGAAACCGAATGCACTTTTACGGTGTACCAAACGAAATGCTTTGGTAAAATAGTTTTCCCTGAGCAAAGCAAAGGGATGCTTTTTGTGGGCTATGCTCGGTATTACAATACACGCAAGGTTTTGGGTATAAGTGCCACTAGTTTTCGGGGTATTGTAAGCTAATTATTTATTCTACCAAACCTTTATCGTCTGCTCCCCTTCCTTTAATCCTTCAAAAGGGCCAACATAAGGAGAATCAGCATCTCTCTTTTTACCAAAATAATCTTTATCAATGGTTATCGGTGTGCCATCTGGATTCTCGAAAGACACGCCTGACATCTTTGTTTTTCCCAACTGTTTCGAAGTAACCAATTGTGTCTTCATCTCCCTAAAAGATTGGTCTGTGGTGATGTGTAAGTAAACTTCGTTTCCTTTTTCTTCAATGTTAATGGAAGGATTCAATGTTTTATTCTCCAAACTTTTTACCTCTTTCGAGTATGGATGGTAACCATTCAAATAAATATTGGAACCGAAATACACAGGCAACTTTGCATCATCATAAAAAGAAAAGCCAAACCTAAAATCTTTGCTATGATAAGGATTGAGAAAAGACTTATCGGGTACTATTTGATTTTCTAAAGAAGAATCGGCAGCAAAAATGTTGTTATAATACCAATCATCTCCCTTAACAATGGTCATGATTCCAGAAACGGTGGTGGAATGCGGAAAATGATAAGGGGTAAACCGCTTTGGCTCTGCCCAAACGTAACTTCTGCCCGTAATAAGGTTGTGGACAAACGCACAACCCTCCGACTGACTGAGGATTGACAATGGCGAAAGCATGATGTTATTACTGAACAATATAGGGCCATGATTTACCTCGGCAAACACGTCTTGATTGTAGTTATTATAGAATAAGTTGGCGTTTACTATCGTTCCCTGAGCCATCCAATCGAGCCAAATACCTTTGTCTGTATTATGGATACGGTTGTGACTAATGTTTACATCGATGGCAGCATGAATTTTTATGCCAGCAATCTCTGCTCCATAAAACTGCCTCTTTACCCAAATATTATAGATGTTATTGTTGTAAATCTTACTAAATACCGCACCCAAACTACCACAAATACCTGTTTGCTCGCAGTTGAAAATAGTGTTGTTCCTAACAATGTGCGAGCCAATTGTTTCCTTGCTCCATCCCGCACGCATCGCCTTAAAGATTACTTCATTGTAATGTTGCGAACCGTCTTTCGCCTTGTTAGCCAACCAAACGTTTTGTCCGCTAGCCCTATCTTTTCCCAAACTAATACCTGAACATTTAGAGTCGCTGATGGTATTGTTCTCAATTATCCAACCCTTACTCCAGTTGGTGCCAATCAATCCTGGCTGTTCGGCAGTTGGTGGTGCCCATTGTGTGGCAGCCTGACTAAAGTGAAAGCCATTGATGGTTATGTAGTTGATGCCTGTCTTTTCTGGGTAAAAACATTCGGGACGAACATTAATTTCCACCAAATTATTATTGGGTTTATATTCATGAAAGTTTGCCCAAATAGTTGTTTCTTTATCCGTGCTTTCGCAATACCAAGAGAAGGTAGAACCCATTTTATCCTGCGCACCTTTTAACGGAAAAGGATGTAAAACCTTATCCAAAGAAGTTACTTCATACAAAGATTTACTATTGAGATAGACCTCGCCAGTATGGTGATACCTGCCAAAAGAAGTAAACCAATCGCCATAAATAGTATCTTGATAAGGATTGTAATTACCAAAGAAGGCATTGGGGAGGGTAACTTTCCATACGCTGTCATCAACTTTTGTCCAAGTATTTATTACTTCAGAACCTTTGATAAAAACATCTTCGTCAGGAGCTGCTCGATAAACTATACGTTTCTCATCAGAAGTTCCACCACGCAAAGGCTTAATCCATTCACGATAAGTGCCTGCATGAACGGCGATGGTATCGCCTGCTTTCGCAAAAAAGACAGCACGATTGATTGTTTTAAAAGGATGCTGCAATGAGCCAATGTTGTTGTCATTTCCTTTTACAGATACATGATATTCTTTTGCAAAAAGTAAGTTACAAATTAGGAAAGCGATAAAGCAAGCGAGTGTTCTTTTCATAAAATCTATTTATTTATCCCAATCATCTGTTCTAAAAGAAGGTACGGGAAGCCCAGCGGTGTTATATAAAAATCCTTTGGTAATTGGGAAGTTGCAGAAGCCATAACGCACTGCCACTGGCACTTTTACATTTGGAGAATAGACAATTACTTGATCCTGACGATTTGTTTTTATCTTGGCAGGATAAAAAACCTTGTCCTCTCCAGCTATTTCAAAGCTTTCTACTTCCTTACCAAAACTATTCAATCCATTGACGAGATTATTAAAATAAACGACTGCAACACTGTCCTTAACCACCATGTTTTTATAAGTAGGAGAGAGGTGATAGATGCCCTTTATATTATACGTTTCGGCAAAAGCCCAATAAGCCAAACGCTTTGCCACCGTGTATTTATCTGGGATATGTATTCCCTTTTCTTCGCCTAAATCTATTGTACAAGCCATGCCCGAATTAGGAATTAAAGACTGAGCTTTTAGTTGTTCATCCCTAAGTAATGCAGATGGTGTTGCCTTGCTATTATCATAAAAATAAGGAGCAAGCTGAACATAATAGAAAGGAAAGTCGCCAATACCGAAATCTTTACGCCAACTGTCAACCATCGCTGCCATTAGGTTTGCATATCCTTTATTGTTGGGCACATTAGCCTCGCCCTGATACCAAATTGCGCCTTTTATTGTATAATTTAATATTGGATGAAGCATTGCATTGTATAAATAAGAAGCTTTGTATTGAGGCTTCAACTTCTCATCACTTGTTTGACTCAATGCCTCAGGGAAGTTGGCAATCGTTTCCTTACTCATCCAAGATTCAATTCTTGCACCTCCATAAGCCAAACAAATCATACCTACGGGAACTTTTAGTCTTTGTTGCAATTGCTTTGCATATAAGTAACCTACAGCACTAAACTTAGCAACAGTTTCAGCAGAAGCAATATTCCAATTACCCTTGATGGTATCTTGTAGCGTTTTGCTACCAGTAGGTTTTCCAGTAAACAACCTGATGTTATTATTCTCTGCATCCACCAAAATATCATTGGATGCAAGGATTGGCTGGTCTTTATAGCCATCAATAGGCATATCCATATTCGATTGTCCAGAGCATAACCAAACCTCTCCCAACAATACATTCTTTAATACTAGTTTTTCTTTCAATGAAGTAATCGTGATGGTATAAGGGCCGCCTGCATCAGTAGTTTTAACTTTCACTAACCATTCGCCATTCTCATTTGCAGCTGCATTGACTTTTAAATTGTTCCAAGATGTAGTAATTGTCAACTTCTCGCCTGATTTTGCTTTGCCCCAAAGACGAGCATCTGTGTTGCGTTGCAAAACCATGTCATCACCTAAGACTGAAGCCACTTTTAGTTGTGCATTCAATGATAAATAGGAAAGAAAAAGGAATAAACAAGTGATATAATATTTCATGTTGTACTAATTGTTTGAATTAATTCCCCAATGTTCATTTGGTTTTGGCCCTAAAGTAAGTTCAAGCTTGCCACCATCGAGAATGGTTTGGTGATAGATATAACATTTATTGTAGGGCTTTCCATTGAGCAAAGCAGATTGAATGTATTTATTTTCCTTGGAATTATTTTTGGCAATGATGGTAAAAGTCTTGCCAGAAGCAGCCGCTTTTATGTTTATTTCATCGAAGATTGGAGTGAAGATTTCATAGCGGTTATTCCCCGGACAAGCCTGATGCAAGCCACTTGCCGCCAACACATACCAAGCAGACATTTGTCCAACATCTTCATTGCCCCTAATCCCTTCTACACTATTATCGTAGGCATTTTCACAAACCACTCTTACCCAATACTGTGTTTTCCAAGGCATATTCAAACGGTTGAACATAAAAGGAACAAGGTGAACGGGTTCATTTGCATGGTTGTAAAAGTCATTCCAAATAAAAGATTTAGGGGTTTGTTCGAAGAAAGCATTTAAATCATCTTGTGTTTTTTTCAAACCTCCCATCAATTGCGTTAATCCTTCAATGTCATGTGGCACAAACCACCCTTGCTGATAAGGGTTACTTTCTACCGAACCATAGTCCCTAGTCAAGCGACCCTTTTGAGGCCAAGGCATCCAACTTCCATCCTTTTCTCTAGGCCTAAACCATTTATGTGTAGTATCAAAATATGATTTATAGGTCAGTGCTCTTTTTGAGAATAAATTTACATCATCAGGAAGGTGAAGACTGTCAGCCAATTGAGCCATGCACCATTCGTTAAAGGAATATTCCAACGTTTGAGATATGCTTCGCCTGCCTGCTTGAAACTTTCCATTGCCGAACTTTTCGCAGGAACTTCTTGCATATTTATAGGCTTTGGCAACATCATAGTTGCGGATTCCTTTGTTGTAGGCATCTGCAAAAACTACCACAGCCGGGTTGCCGAGCATACAACCAGTATAAGCATTCAACAACTCCCACCTTTCCAGATAGTCTTTTCCGCTTTCCTCGGCTAAATCAGTCAATGAGCTAATCATATCGCTAACAACAGTGGGGTTGATGATGGTTTGCAAAGGAAACTGACTACGAAACACATCCCAACCACTGAAAATAGAACGCTTTTGAAATTGATTCGTGCGATGTATTTTCCCA
>Ga0164296_1000854_pt1 | contig 34503 bp, 32 predicted proteins | sample GEODES057metaG_FD_113533 | JGI IMG/M metagenome (GOLD analysis project Ga0164296, IMG submission 113533) | Dystrophic lake water microbial communities from Trout Bog Lake, Wisconsin, USA - GEODES057 metaG | ecosystem: Environmental > Aquatic > Freshwater > Lake | place: USA: Trout Bog Lake...
TATAAATAAAAAAAAGAATTTATTATAACAAATAGTAATATAGATGAACTCATTATAGGATAACAGAATCTATATAAATAAATATTTTTAATGATCTACAATAACAGATTCTGAATAACTTATAATCTTATTTGTATCTACACTTGGATTATCAAATTCTAGACTATATTTAAATAAGTGTTTAGATGTATGAAATTTTTGTTTATTAACAAATAAATTGATATTATATTGATTATCACTTTCTACTACAATATCTATAATATTATTATTGTTGCATACTTTACTTATACGGATACCATCAATATTTATCCAAAAATATTGCCAACCATATGGTTCAACTTTAATATTAGTTATGCTATAGAAGTATCCAGCGCTTTTACCAAGATAACCACCGAGAATATTCATTTTAGTATTAATAATAACTATTATTTGTTTTTTCAATATAGACATTTTATTAATCAATTTTTTATTAATCAATTTTTTATCAATCAACACTATACACATAATAATTCCATCATACAAAAAGTTCCACTATGAAGCATAATAGCTCTAATTATTGCGAACATGAAACCATTATAAAATTGTTTAATACCACCATTTTTATATGTTTGTGATATCAGTGTACTAATATTTATTTTATGATTAGATGATTGAATAATAGTTTTAATTCTATCTTGAGGATATATGAATATCCACGCCATTGAACCGCTTATACCACCAAAAATAAAACTAGAATATAGAGTTATATCTTTATTTTGAGATGTGTAAAATTTGTTTTTTAAATATTCATAAGTACTAAAATATATACCAAAACCCGGTATTTCCCTTGTAAAAGTGGCTGTTAATCCTTTGAATAATGTTTTAGGCATAAAAGATGACAAAGTTAATTTATGATTAGTTTGTGAAAGAATTTTTATTCTCTCATATGGTGTTACAACACATGATGCAACAAGACCACTAATTGATCCTGATAAAAATATATTATAATTATTTTTACGTAAATAATTATAAGTACCAAAAACTAAACTCTTTTCAATACCAACACCAATTAGAGGAGATGTAACACCTTTATATAAATTCTTAATAGATAGTTGAAATTGTTTTTGTACATTTACTTGATAATGTGTTTTTAGTGAATCAATTGGTTGACTTAATAAAATACCAAACATACCACTAATTGCTCCTTGAAAATAACTATTTTTTCTTATTTCAGTAATATCCATTGTTTAATACTTAATTTATTATTGTTACTTAATTTATTTATTTTCAACTTTTTAATCCAATTTAATTATATTAGTCTATAATATACAAGTTCAGCTTTTCCATTAAAATGTTCATATAATGTGCCATCATGATTATATTTATTTTCAATACCAATAACTTCTCCATTGATAAAATTACATGATGCCGAAAGATTGCCATTATCATAATATCTGTTAAAATATCCTTCTATTTTTCCATTAACATAATAACATTTTTCTAATAGTTGTCCCGATACATAATATAGTTTATATTCACCATTTATTTTTCCATTAACGTAGTTACATATTAATTCTAACTTTCCATTCTCGTAATAAGATTTATATCCCCCTTCCCTACGACCATTTAATTCATAGTATTCTTCATGAGGATTACCATTTTCGTAATATGACTTTATTAAAGACATTTGTTATTTATATTAAATCTATAGGTAATAAATCTATAAGTATATTATTCATTTTTATTGTTTGTTTAATTGTTCTTGTATAGATATTCCTCTTGTTCTAAAATTGCTAATAGCTGAATTTAGATTATTAGATAAATAATTGCCATAACTATATACATCGGATACAATATTAGAGCAATTACTAGATCTTACAATTCCAACATCTTCTCCTTGGCGAGCTGTTGATAGATCACATGATAAGTATACAAAAGACCAGTTATCCTTTTTTTTCTGTTCTATTCTATCTGCAACATAATCTTTAGAATATTTTCTACTAGCATTTTCTTGTCCATCTGTAATAATTACCATCAGAACATCTTTTTCAAATCTAAATCTATTTATTGTACAACCTATTGCATCATATAAAGCAGTTGATCCAGTTGGTACATAATCAGATTTTTCAAGAAGAGTACTTGTTTCAAGTGGTTCATTTTCTTTTACCCGTGAAATCTTATTGTTAAATTTAACAAGAGTAAAAGTTGCTGGACGTTCATTAATTTGTTTTTGTTCTTTTATTAAATCATTAAGTGCTTTTAACATATCATCTCTTAGTGACTCCATAGAACCAGATTCGTCTAATATAACAACTATTTTGAATTTATCATTATGCTCAACTGCTGTATTATCATCTAAAATTTGATCGTTGAAAAACTCTTGCTCATTAATTGATTTTTTACCATAATAAGGTCTTCTCATTATACCTGTTTTACCATGACAACATCTACAATGTCCGTAACATCTACATGCAGGATCAAATGGAGCGTATGCATCAAATGGAGCGTATGGAAAAAATGACATTTCTTATTTACTATAACAAAATAATATTTTTTCACAGAAAAAACGCATTTTTTAATATTATCTATATAATAAATTTATTTTCTCAAATATATGTCTACTTTGAAGACCCATTAATGCATCAACAATAATTAATGTACCAATTAACCAATTGTATTCATTTTTATAAATATAACTTAATAATAATATAAATAAATATACAAGTATTGTTCTTTCATACACTTTCCAAACATTAGGTAATGCAAAATACTTTTTTGTAAATAAAACAATTATTATAAGAGATATTATACAAATAATATTTGATGGTATTTTATTTTTTATTATAGCAAATCCTAATAATGAACGAAATAGAATACACCAAATATGTGTTTTAATACTATGAGGATAAATAATTGTGGTTTTATCTTGTAATAACTCTGGAATCATATAATATTATTTTACATAAATTTTATAGAAACTAAATATTTATTTGCTCCCTTCTTATCAGTATACCCCCACATATATTTATGATATATTTCTGATGGTAATATCTTATTTAAGATTTGTTTATAATATTTTGGAATTATATTACTAAATTTTATATCAGATTCATTATTTGCATCAATTGTATATGATATATTATTATTTATTATCATATCCAAATCTATGTATACAGTATAAACTGTGTCACTAATAGTTGTTTCTATTTGGCGATTAAAATACGATGTATCAAAGAAAATCATATTTGTTCCGTCACAATATGATACATATTTTTTACATACATTAATTACTTTCTTTTCACACTTCATAAGTTCTTGAATAATATGATCTTTTAGAGAGCTATCACCATTACTATGAAATATCTTTTGAATGATTAATTTCCAAATTGTAAAATTGGCATCTCTTATGGTATTAATTGGAAAGTAGAAACCAATCTGACCATATCGAGTTTTAGTATATATGTCATTAATAACAGTACTATTTATATAATCATATAAATCACGTGACTCATTTGCAGCACTATACAAATTTTGATCTAAATTATTAAACATGCTTCTAAGTGCTGGTAAAATATTATTACGTAATTTACCACGTACACTCCATTCTGGTGTAGAATTCTTTGTATATATAATTCCAAAGTTTGCAGCATAATCTAGAATATCTGATTTTGGTAAACTTAGTAAAGGTCTCCAAATAGTTATGCCTTCCTGTTGATCAAATTCTGACATAACTGGTAAATCAAGTAAACTTCTTCCTTTTAGCATATTAGTAAATACGTTTTCACATACATCACCTTGATGATGACCAAGAGCAAATAATTCTACACCATATGTATCTTTAATAGATCTATAGAAATCAAAACGTAGACGTCTGGTTTCAGTTTCATAAAAATCTCTATTAATTTCTCCTCTCTTAATATGTTCAACATCGATTTGATGATATATAATATCTAATTGATGACAGAATTCACAGATCATTTCAGCTTCTTCTTGAGATTCTTGACGATTTGAATGTTTAAGATGAACTGCATGAATTGTTAAATTTAATTTAGTTGCAAGTTTAGATAACGCATGCGCTATACACATACTATCAACACCGCCTGATAAGGATATACATATAGCGTGTTGTGAATCTGTTTTAGAAATACTATTCTCAATTTCTTTGTAGACAATATGATTTATATAATAAGTATTTGATTCAAAATTATTAATATCTAAAATAATAGGATCAATCATTGATCTATAATAAGTTGAAGCTAATTTAAAGTTATTAATATTCGAAAACAGATATTTATCCTTTTTGAAAATATGTGAAGATGTTGAATCATAGAATGATCTAAATGTTGCACATTTGAAATGTAGCCATTCATTATCATTTATTATTTTATTTCCTTTTTCGTAATCAATAATTAGATTCTTAGCAATAGTACAATAAATATGATTTTTAGTATGTCTATATGGTAATACCACAAAATAAAGTTCACGTTGTGATAATTTAGAAATAGTAAATATATTAACAATATTATCGGCAATATAAAGAGCAATACTATCATCAGTATATCTATTAATTATAGATGAATTGATACGATTCATATTTCGGGATAATTGATCAAATAGAATAACCAAACTTAACTGCTCTTGTAGAGTCAATGTATTTGATAGTGTAACATCATCCTGGTATATTGTCCGATGTTTAATAATAATTTCACTAAATTTATCATAAATTAATTTATCAAATTCAGTATTTGTACTAAACCACTTAGATGTTGGGTTATTTAACCAGAAATCATAAATAGCAATTAAATCAGCCATGTTATTTGTTATTTATATTGATAAATTATATGTTATTATGATATTACTGGTTTCAATTTTTATTTTATGATTTATCAATATAAATAACAAATAACATGGCTGATTTAATTGCTATTATGTGTTTGAATATAGTTACTAAATAACAACATAACTATTAAATAGTTATATGGATTTTTTATTTTATTAATAAAATAAAATAAAAGCATATCAGTATAATATAATAGATATATTAATATGTATCCATATATATATTATAATATGGATTTTTTATTATTGTGTATATAATAACTTTTATAAAATTGATTAAATATATAGATATATAGAATACATATTATAAATTGTTGTTAAATTGTTGTTAAATTAAATTACAGGGGGAGATTTATGTTTATAATTTATATTTATTAAAAATATAAATTTATTTAGATTTATAAATATATACTATACAATTCCCCCCTCTCATAGTTTAATATGGATTTAAATTATAATAAAAAAGGTAATAATTATATTAGTATTTTATATAATTATATATTTTTACTACACTTGTTACTATATTTTTTGGATTTTTTATTATAAATAAAAATTTTTTATTATTTAAACTAATATGCTTTATAAAAAGTATATAATATAAAAAGTATATTACATAATGTATTGTTATATTTGTAATAAGTTATTATTTTATAATTAATATAAAAGAATATAACTTAATAGTATTATATAAACATATATATGTTTACTTGTGAAAAGTGTTATGAAGAATTTGAATATAATAGTCTCTTTATAAGACATTGTAATAAAAAACGTAATTGCGGTACTATAGAAAATATTACTAATGTTTTTAATGCAAAAATAGAATTAATTGATAATAAAATTAACAATATTACAATGAAATCATTTAGATCAAATGATAAATGTTATTTTTGTAACAAAATTTATTCAACAAAGTGTAATTTACAAAAACATATTAAAAACATATGTCATATTAAAAAAGATTTACTTGCAACACAAGAAGAAATAATTAATAAAAAAAATCGTGTTCTTAAAGAATTACACAAACAACAGGAAGTTAAAATAAATAATTTACAAAAGAAATTAAATAATCTTGAAAAAAAAATATGTGATTATGAATTAGATAAAACTAATTTTGATAAATCAAAACATGAAGATAATCAAACAAATAAAGATAATCAAACAAATATTACAAATATAGATAATCAGACAAATATAACATATCAAACAATTAATAATAATATTGTTAACAATAATCTAATAGTAAATATAAATCCTCTTGGTAAAGAAACTTTACATCACATATCCTTAAAAGATTACAAAAAATATCTTAATGGATTTTTTCCTGGTTTTATAGAATTTATTGAAAAAGTTCATTTTGATGAAAACACTCCAGAAAACCATAATATTTGTATTACCAATATTAAATCACCATTTATGAATGTATATGAAGATGATAAATGGTTACTGAAAGATCGTAATGAAATAATCCAAGATTTAATGTCTAAAAAATATAATTTATTAGTAAAAAAATGTGATGAATTTGAAGAATCAAATCAAATAAATAATAAAATAGTAGAAAATTTTAGAGAATTTGAAGAAAACTATTATGATAATGAAGCAACAAGAAATACCAAAAAGAATATATTGTTAATGATATATAATAATAAAAATAAAGTTATAGATAAAATTAAACAAAAAAATATTAAAACATAAAGCTAAATTGTTTTCTAGCAAAATATTTTTTATATTCAATAAGATATAATTCAAATAATATAGTCTTTTCATAATCATTACTTATTTCTGTTTGATATTTAGTAAAATCAATTGTAAAAACATTTACCGTTGTTTTATTAATTATTTCTGGATGTACTATTTCTTTTAAGAATCCATTCCAATCATTTATATATCCTAATTCATTAGATATATCGCTAATATTTTTTAGATCTTGTTTTAATGTTTGTTCAAAATATTTATATGTCATTATATATGTTTTATGAGTTATAAATTTAACAAATATGATATCAGGATTATTACTAATTATTTTATGTATATCTTTATTAGTATTGAGTTTTGATTTTTCTTCAGTTAACAAAGTCTCTATTTTTTTAGACATTACATCAATCATTTCATTTTTATGTTCATTAAAAATATTATCTAATATATCACTATATTCATCGATAAGTTTTTTAATGTATAGTGGTACTGTATTATATTTTTCTATTTTAAGTACCATATTATTACTCATATCAATATCAATGATATTTATTTGTAAATCTAAAGTATGTGTTTTAATATCTTCGTTATTTAATATTAATTCGCGTAATTCTTCATGTTTTTCATCAAAAAATAGATTATAATATTTCAATACTTTTATGTGAGGTTCTATTTTATATTCTTCTACAAATAAGTCAACAATATTTTCATCGATATTTTCCACATATTCAAACGCTAGTTCGGAATATTTTCCTTTTATTTTATTGATATTTGATAACTCTGAATTATAAAACTCATTAATTTTATCCAGTACTATATTCTTTTGATTTATAAATTCGTCATAGACTACATTATAGAGATCTTTAATTTTATTTTCTACTAATTCAAATAGATTAACAATTTTATTAAACCATGTATCGTAATCGGTAACACCATATACAAATTGAAATTCTATAGGATCTTCATAAATTTCATTGATATATTCTTTATAACGATTAATAGCCATTTCCATATTTGTTTCTATTGCTTTTTCTATTATTGGATCAATTTTGTCAGTAAATTTTTTTATTTGATCATCAATAATATTTTTAGGTATTGTAGTGAAACGATTATAAATATTTTTAATTATTTCTTCTTTTTTACTTATTCTTGATAAAAGATTATTTTGATATACGACTTGTGAACCATTAACAATTATTTCATTATATATTGATGGATCTAATCTATTTATATAATCCAAAATTTCATAATTTGCTAAATTCATAACTATATCTAATTTATTAAAATCGATTCGTTCATTTTTATTTAAACTATTACACATTATATGCGTATCATTGATAAAGTCCTGTATTGTTTTTTCTGTTTGACAACAACCAATATAGTCACATATTTTTTTTACAGCATCATTAAAACCGTTCTCTTCTTCAAATAATATATCTAGAAAATTTTCATTTTTGAGTAACTTAAATTCTGTTCTGTCTAAACTATTTGTATGTACGGCAAATGGATCATCGAATAAATTATTTATACAATCTCTTATGGATTGAAATTGATCTTGTTGATGTGATAACATCGAACGCATATTTGTAGTTGGATCTATATCTAAATTTACATCAGATATTCTGAAAATAAGTTTTGGATTATTTTTTTCTAAATCATCGATATATTGCATAAATGACATCATTGGTTCAAATTGCGATAAAGTATTGTTTGATAACATTTTGTTTTCATTAAAAATAATAACATCGCTCAACATATATGATAATAATAATAATTTAGAATCTAGAGATGAGTCTCCTAAATATATACCTTGGAAATCTAATAAAATTATACCTTTATTCTCTATGTAATAATAATCAACTCCATTTGTACAATGTTCGCCCGAATCACTCATTTTGAAAATAGTTGTATTTTCTTTATTGATTTTTGTAATAATAGTATTTAATAATGTAGATTTACCAGTACGCGCCTTTCCAATAACAGATATTATTTTAACATTTCTATTGTTATCTACAATATTTACAAAACTATCTATATTAAAAACCATTTCATTATTATTTATATTTATAAGTGATGTCATAATAAGGTGTAATAGCGAATAGAAAGTAACAAATGAATATAATAAACTAAATATAATAAATAATAAATAAATCAATTTTTAAACAATGAATTTGCATAGTTTAAAGGAGGCCAAATATACATATGATATAAAAATAAAAAGTATATTAATATATCAAAATAAATTCATGTTATTTTTTAAAGTTTCTGTTAACTAATAATAAGTATATATGTCTCAAATAATATTTTTATTTTATGTATACTTGTATACTTTTATATATTTAATTAATAATAAGTATATATGCGTCAAATAATATTTTTATTTTATGTATACTTGTATACTTCTATATTTTTAATTAATAATAAGTATATATAGTTCGTGTAATATTTTTATTTTATTCATACTTGTATACTTTTATATATTATTATTTTAAAAGTATATATACATAGTAATCAACGAATAATATATTACTCTTATAAACTTATTTAAAATAAATTATGAATTGTAATCTTTTAGTATCCGTCATATCCAAAAATAGAATATATAAAATAATAAAATTTAAGTTGTAGCTATAATAACTTTATTATAAATAAAAATGTGTTGAATTCGTATCCTTCAAACTATGCAATTTCATTGTTTTTTTCTAGAATAAATCATTTTTTAATTTAAAAATATCAATAGTATCTGGTGCAAAACCATTTGTATTTTCATCATCATTATCTAATTCATCTCTAATAAAATATTTATACAAGACTTTATTTAATTCATAATTTTGTAATTTTACACACATATCTATCATTTTGTTATAAATATATGGACTTATAATTTGTGTTTTATGTTGTAATAGAAAGCTTAAGATATAAGAATCATTTATTTTAATTGCAAATTCTAAGAGATCTTCAATAATATCATCATAAATAATTTTTTTAGAATATAAATTATCATACATATAAAAACCACCATCGCATGTAAAAATATGTGTAATATTTAATAATAAAGTTTTAACTATTATTATTTTTAACGATCTATTTTCTAATGTACTAAAATCAATATCACATAGTTTTTTAATATACTTTATATCACATTCCTTAAAAATAAATCTTATTAAATTATTTCTATTATTGATATCTTTTATCATATTTATAATGTTCTTTATATTCCATGAACCTACAAGATCGTGAGTAGTCATTCCACCTTTAGTGATTTGTTTATAATAATATTCATCTTGATGTTTATTGTTTACAATTTGTTTAATAATATGTATTATTATTTCATCATCATAATTTGTTATATCTGATAATTTTATTATTTTCGCAAAATCTGTATCATTATTTTTACAGTATATTGTACCATCTTTTGCGTATTTAAGTTTACCATGTTTTATGCCATACATCTGTTTTATTGTTTCATCCTTAATGTATATCCCATCATCATCCTCAATGGCTATTGTATCATCATCATGCATACGTGTGATACTATTTTTATATTTTGATAGATCTGTTATTATTTCAGACATTCAAGTAGCTATTAATAATTAAATCTATTAATAATTAAATAAATCAATTTTTAAATAAATTGATTTTTTTAATTATTAATAGATTTAATTATTTTTAATTTTAAAAAATAATATAAATTTCTTATTTTCTCGTTTGTGAGGAAATAAATATCTCATATAGTAGTATATGAAGATTACAGATTTCTTAAAAAAATATTCTCTTATAAATGAAAAATTTATTGATGATTTTTATAATTTTTACAATGATGGCAAAAATGAATATGATTTTACAATCAATATAGAAAATATTGCTTATTGGTTAGATTTACGTAAAGATAATTTAAAAAGATTATTAGAATCTAATTTTATAAAAAATCAAGATTATATAGAAATAAAAGAAACAATTAAAGGACAAGGACGCGGTGCAAGTAATACTAAAAATGTATTTTTAACTTATACATGTGCAAAATTATTGTGTATGATTTCTAAATGTGAAAAAGCTAATCTAATTAGAAATTATTATATAGAACTAGAAAAATTATTAATCAAATATAAAGATGAGATTGTTAAAAGTTTAAATGATCAACTAGGTATACATAATGAAAATAAAAAAATAATAGAACAAAATAAAGAAACCGGCTTAATTTATATATTAAAAGTTGATGATGAAGTTAATAAAATAGGTAACTCTGGAGATTTAAAAAAAAGAATGAGACAATATAATGTAGGAAGAATAGATGAATTACCAATAGTTTTTGTTTATAAAACAAATCAAATGACACAAATAGAAAAATGTATAAAAGATAATTTAAAAGAATATCAATTTAAAAAAAATACTGAAACATTCAAAATCGATTTAGATTTTATAAAAGAAACTATAAAATACTGTACATTAAAAAATGCATTATTGGTAAAACAAAACAAAAAATTATTAAATAAAGATGACGGAAAAAATTGGTTAATAATAATGGATAAAAAATCATTAACAGATGTAGACGATCTATATAAAAAACCTAAAAAATATATTAAAAAACAATACAGGAAACAATCCAAGAAACAATCCAAGAAACAATCCAAGAAACAAACTAAGAAACAATCTAAAATTCTTTAATCATTACTTACTTATAACAAATTCAATATCATAGTAGTCATCATAATCACAGATCATAGTACCTGTTATATAATATAAGTTATCTTTATTGATTAAAGACAATCTATTTTGTAATACAATACTATGCAATATATTATAGAATCCACGGGCGCCAAACAATGCAATATATTTATTATTTTTATTAAATATTTTAACGGTATTATTTACTATTATTTCAACACGATCATCTATAACATTATATGTTATATCAATTACATTATCATTTATTATAGTACTATAACCATAATAATGTTTATTATTATAATATTCCATGTGTATATTACTTATATTGATATTACACAAGTTATATTATTTTTATTCAATTTTTATTATTAATTGATTTTTATTATTAAATTGATATTTAGAAAACAACAAAAAAGATGAAAAATAGAATTATTATTTACTTTATAATATGATATACTATTTAAATATGAATAATTATAATATGATATATTATTTAAATATGAATAACTCTATTCCTGATATTTATGATTTAACACATTTCAATCCAATAAACAACACTAATACATTAAGTGTAGTCCTTGAGAATTCTACAATTTTATTAATATTTAATGATTGTGTCAAAAATATAAAATCAATTAGTAGTGATTTATATAACATTGAAGATAATAAATTAGATATTGATCTGATTTCTATTTTATTAGATGAATTTAATGAAGATATTAATTTTGAAGAAAAGATGTTAGTTAAAACAATAACTAAAAGTAAATTAAAAATAAAACTTCAATTAACAGATATATATATTAATAGCTTAGCGAATAGTATATATTGTGATTATTTAAGTACTTTTAGACTTATTATAGATGATATAGATACAATAACTCAAAAAGAAAATATAACATTTAAAATAACAGAAAATAAAGGATTTAAAAACAATAGAGAATATAGACTAGAAAATGGAAGAATTCATGTAACATCGGATAAAATTAAAATTAATTTTATATTTGATATATCTACCTATATGGATTTATATATAACTATATCGAGAACGTATATTAATAATGAATATAATGATGTTATTACTAATAAACGTATTGGTCAAGTTTCATTAGATGGTATAGCATATTATAAAAATAAACAAGCTGAAACTTTTACAATAATTTTAGATATATATAAACCATGTATAGAAAAATTTTATTATGTTTTTAGTAAAATTATATTACATTCTTCAAATGATATAATAAATTTAGTAAACAAAAAACAGTGTAAATGTAATAAATTAGTAAAATATGATGAAAAAGATGAATTTAATATAGCTATTAATAAATGTTTATGTTTTTATGATAAAAGTAATAATTTGAATACTGAATATTATTCATATAAATATATTATTATGTCAAGTGAAATAAAAAAAAAATTAAATATCAGAAATTTTAGTTATGATTATTATTATATTTATTTATAGAGAAATATCAACTTAATTATATCAACTTGAATACAATATTACTCTTATTGGTTAATTGTATTTGTTGTTGGATACTATTAGTAAATAATTTATTTACTAACTTGCCGCTTACATTATATGTAAATTGATGTTGTGATAGCGCATTATTTATATTTCTATAAATACGTGTCGATTTTAATATGTTATTATTAGAAATAATATTCGTTACAATTCTATTTACATCATTGTCTGTTTCAATAAATTCAAATAAATTATATTTAAATTGTATAAAAGATGTATCGTTATAATTTTTTACATCAAATGATTTCGGAATATATGGTGTATAAATATTATTACATGTTATAATAATTTTATGTTTATGTGATGATTGTTTAGTCAACATATCAAAATGTGAATTGAAACTATCTAATTCATTATGATTATTAATTACATAATTTTTAACAATAAAATTATTATCTAGGAAGAGAACTAGGCTTAAATTATTTTTAACGTTTAATTTATATAAGTTAAATGTTAGATCAGGTGTATTATACAATTCACTTGATATTAAACTATTTAAATTTGGATTTATTAAATTTATTATACCTCTATTACATCTTGATACTTTAAATGTATTATTAATTTTATTATATTCCTCAGTTGTTTTTACATCATTTGCTTTCATAACAAAAACTCTGTTCTCTAGATTAATATTATAAGATATATTATTGCTTATTAATGATGAAATTTGATATGTATTAGTACATATTTTTGACCCATTGTATAGAGAACGTGAAAAACGAACAAACCGATGCATATTGTTTTAATAGATAGTTATTTAATATATAGTTATTTAATATATAGTTATAATCAATTTTTTATTGAATAATAAATAAAATAATAATAAATAAATTATAACGTTTTCTCTTTATTATATTCTTTTAGTGTTTTAATATATGATATAATCTTACTTTGATTTGTATCAATAGTATTATTGATTAAATTGATAAGAATAGTATTAATCTCATCTTGTTTTGATTTAACATCCCCTCCATATTTTTCACAAAAAGATATAAATTGTTGTGCAATAACACATGGTGCATAATAATCTTCCTTAATTTGTTTAACCAGTTCCATATCTGGTTCTGTTCCAAAAATATTTTTATATATACCTGAAATCATCATATGATCACAATATTTAAATTCTAACATTTTGTTAACACGTCTATCTCTGAATAAAGCTAAATCTTCTATATTTGTGCTTTTAAATAGTTTGCTTGGATCATTAATAATAATATATATATTAAGTCCATCTTTTGTATTTGTTCCATCTAGAATAGTTAGTAGTTCATGATAAGAAATCTTTTCTTTCTGTTTATTATTACGACGTCCTTTATATTTATTTGAATGACTATCATTGTCAAATGAATCATCATCATCATCAAAATTATCCGATTCAATCTTGTTTTCTTTCTTTTCTTTCTTTTCTTCTTTTTTTACTTCTGTATTACCTATATCACTAAAGTAATGATCAAAATCATCAATAAGTAGATCTCCTTTATTTGTGTCCATTTTATCAATTAAATCTTTTAGTTCACCTTCATAAGATTGATTTAAATCCAATGCATAAATATGACGTTTTCTTTGATTTGAATAAGCCAATGCAAGAGTTGTCTTACCAGTTCCAGGTGGTCCCATGAAAACAGTAACATATTTATAACGTTGTCCATGATTTCTATAAAAATCTTTATTGTCATGGAAGAAATTTAGAGAATTTACAAATTCATCTTTAATATCATTTTTAAGAATTACAGCGTCAACATTTGTAGGAGACATGAAATCAGATGGTTCGTCCCATGAACGTCCTTTGTTTCTATAAATTTGTTGTTTCCATTCAACACGATTAGAATTAAAGATTCGAATAGCATGTTCACAAAAATTTTCGATTATAGTAGAATTTTCAGTGGTATCATATGTTTCAAGAAAATAAGTAATATTATCACGTTTATGTGTTTCAACATCTGCATTTACTTCGATTTGTGTTTTTGATTTATAACAGACAATATCATATCCTTCATATTGAATTATAAAATCTTCATCGATAAGAGGACTTACATTAAAATTAATTTTACTTTTATTAGTATCATCATATTCTGACAATCTAGAAATATTTGATAGTGAATAATATATTTCTTTAACTTGATCACTAACAATATTCTCAGGACGTTTACCCTTTTTACAATAATCACTAGAAATATACCACTGGATGATTTCAAGTAGTTCACTATTCTTTTTGTATTCTGATGTAATTAGACTAATATTTCTACTAATTTTATATTTTGGTATATCTCTAATAATTAACTTATAGAGATAATTATATAATAGTACAAATGGTTTAAGTATGAATCCAATAATATATTTTTTAAATGTGATGCTAACAATTTTATTAATTTTTTTAAAAATAACAGAAATATCATTAATTAATGCCGTAAAAATAGATATAGCAATTATTTGAATAAACATGATTGTTGTTTCAGAAATAAATGCTTTATCTGTTAAAGTATCATAAATTGTTGAATTTTTATTTATTGTATTAAAATGACTCATGATATGATTGGTCATCATCATCGTATTCATTGCTGTATTTGGATTGAAATTTGTAGACTGCATTATAGTAAATACCTTAATAATTATATTATATATGTATATGTATATTAGATATTATAATGATCAATTTTTATTAATCATTCTCTTTAGAAATGAATATCAAAAATTCAGGCAAAAATAATAAAAAAATCAATGGTAAATAAAACACCATAGAGAATAACAAATAGAACCTAAATATCCAAGGTTTTCAAAAACACATTGATTATTTAAGTGTTGTTGTATAACAATTTCATAAGCACGCCAATATTGTAGTGCTATATTATGTGCTTCAGAGTTTTCTATTACACTTGTTACAAATGGTGATAACGTGATACGTATTTGATTAATAGTTGTCATATCGCGTACTTGTGGAGAATGTATAATTGTATATAACTCATTAACTATTTCATTTGAGAAAAATGGTAATTCTATATTGTAGTCTAATTCATTATCAGATATTTTATCAGACAGATTGTCACTTGAATCGCTATATGATTTGAAACGTTTAGTAGATGGTTCCATTAATAATATATTTGATGATAATAAATAGAGTAATAGAGTAATATTATAAATATGTTGTTGGGTCAATTTTTTTAGAAGGTTTTAAAAACCTTCTAAAAAAATTCAGGCAGATTTTTGCTTTATGAATAAATCAAAAATGCTGCGTCAATTTTTTATTAGATGCATCTAATAAAAGTTCAGGCAAAAAATTCTTTAAATTTTTTATTAATCATTCTCTTTAGAAATGAATATCAAGAATTCAGGCAAAAAATAAATAATAAAAAAATATTTTATTCACAATCGCATGTGAATCCATAATGTTCATATAAATATTCTTTATGATTACTAATTTCTTTATTCAATAAATAAGAAGCACATATTTCACTACCTTTTTTTATATTATGTATAGCTTTGACGACCATACAACCAGTATTTTTATCAAAATTAAATATAGCATTTGGATTACATGAATGATTTAATTTAGCAACAGTTGGTAATGTTAATGGTCCATAATTATAACCTTCAAATGCATTAAAAATATATTTTGCATAATACATTTCTATTTCTGATTTACTATAATTATTAAAAAATAATTGTGTTCTTCTATCAGTATTTTTAATAATTTTATGTATATTAGTTATCATCCGCGTTCTTATAAAATTATTATTACGTGGATATAATTTATCTTCTTTTTGTTCTATGTACTTTATAATTGATTGTATTCCTCTATCTATATTTTCTTCACCAAATAAATTTATTTCAGGGTATTCAATTATTATTGTTTCACCTGATTTGATATTTTTGGTTGCAACTATTCTGTAATAATCATCACATCCATCTATTTTAATACTATCTGAAATATAATGTGTAGTTCTGGATGTTTTTGGGATTAAAAACTTCATTATGTGTTATATTAACTTGTTGTTATATTAACAATGTATATATAGATTAAATACATAAAATAGGTTAATAAATATATTTTTCATTTTTTATTTATTATAAAAGTTGAATAATTAACTTATTAATCAATTAATCAATTTACTAATTATTCTAATTACTATTCAATGTCAACAAGTGATTATACACATGATTATACAATGTATTTAATAGTGAACAATGATCTTAAGATGGAAAAAGGAAAAATAGCTAGTCAAGTTGGTCATTGTGTTCAACAACTAGTCGAAGATATACTTATTAATCATTTTAATAATAACAAATCATATAATGAAATATATACCAGATATACACAATGGCGGAAAGGTGGATGCAAAAAAATAATACTTAAAGGTTCACAAGATCAACTAGAATTATTAAAACAAAATAAAGAATCGCGATATATATGTGATGCTGGGAAAACACAAATCGAAGCAGGTAGCTTAACTATTGTAGGATTCTTTCCATCCTGTACAAATGCAAATCAATTTAGTTTTTATAAATTATTATAAAAATCATCAAGTGTATCAGCATAATATCTACATTTCATATATCTTTCATTATGTTGTATATTATCTTGTTTATGTAAAGCATCATCTTGTAAACCATATTCAAATTCTTTAGTTTCAAATATTAAATCTGGTTTTTTAAACTCAATATTATTTTTTTTAAGATATCTTGATATTACATAATCATCCGATTTATAACAATGTACATAATCATTTATTCTTTTTATAAAATCATTGAAATCATCTTTAAATATACTACGTTTAAAACAAATACCTTTAAATCCTTCGACAATATCTATACCAGTACCATTATTTTGATATATACTATTTGCAATAACACAATTATTATTTTCTTTATGTATTTTAACTAAATTTTCTATAAATGTGTTTGGATAATCGATATCATCATCTACAATTATTATTATAGTATTTGGATCAGTAACTAAATTTAATGTTTCCGACATTTTAGTAACCGGTCCTAAATCTTCACATCTATTTATTTTTAAGTTAGAATATTTGTTTTTTAAGTCGTTTAATTTATTTTCATCATATTTTTCTCCTGTTCTTTTAAATATATATGGTATATTTAAATAAAAATATGTCGGTTTTATTGTTTGTTTCTCTAATATATTTTTTATTATTTTTTCAGAATCATTAATTCTTTTAGGTGATGTTGACGCTGTTACTATTATATGTTGTTGATTATTTGATATATTATCTGATTTATTATTTGATAATATCACAATTAATAATAATATCAATATCAATATAACTATTATTATATTGATTTTCATTATAATATTAAAAAATAGAAAAATAAAAATAGAGAAATAAAAAATAGAGATTTATATATATTTAAAGATACTAGTACAATAATAAAATATATATGTCGGATAATAATTCTTCAAATAGTGATATAATAATAATAACAAATAGATATGTTAACTCAGTTGCAAATGCACTACATGATTTATTAAAAAATTTAAATATCACTATAAAATTATCAGAAACAGTAGATATAAGTAGTAATAATCTTCATATATTGTTATTTACGAATAATATTCAAACAATGCCGAAGAGATATATTATATATCAATTAGAACAACTTAATAAAAGTTCATATATCGCCGACAATGTATTAAATAATATTAAAAATTCATTAATTACTTTTGATTATTCTATGATCAATTATAATAATTATGATGAAGAAATAAGAAAAAATGTTAGATTACAGAATTTACCAATACAAAATATATTACTTGATTACAAACCAGATTATAGTTATGATATAATCTTTTTTGGTTTAATGAATGAAAGACGTAAAAAAATATTAGATAAATTATTTAGTCAAAAGTTTATAGTTGCACAAACTTCAGATATGTTTGGTGATAATATTTATGAACATATTAAAAAAGCAAAAATAGTATTAAATTTACACTATTATGAAAATGCATTATTGGAGAAAGTACGATTAAATGAAATATTAAAGTATAATACATTGATTATATCTGAACATACAAATCATATTTGTGATGATGTAAGTGATTATAAAGATGATGTATTTTTTATAGATAATATAGAAAATAATTTATCAAATATGCATCTTCTTATTAATAAAATTAAAGACTGTATAACAAACTTTGATTTCTATAAATCAAAAATTACTGAAACAAGAAAAAATACAATTGAAAAAATATATAATAAATCATTAAATAATCTTAAAAAAAATTTATTTGAAGCAAAAATATTAATCAATGATACTTATGATTCTAATATCGATTTCAATAAAATTATTTGTATAAACAATGATAATAATAAATTATTTAATTTTAAAAAATATAATGATACAACAAATATTTATATATTAGATGGAATAATGGATAGTAATAGATTATATTATATGTTATTCAAACAATTTTTGAAAACATATAATCAATTTATATCGGTATGTGATATTGATTGTATATTTCCAAAAAATTTTAATAATATATATAATGATATTATTTCTAATTTTATTAATAAAGATTATGATATTTATATTAACTTTATAAACAATGATGATATCAAAGATATAACGAATATCGATTTATTAGAACAATATAAAAATAATAACATAGCAGGTTTTAATGTTTTCTCACGTACATTTGTTAATAAGTTTATTGAAGAATATGAAAAAAATACAGACTTTGATATATATAACTTTATTAATGGTAATATATTTAATATAACTACTACAAATCAGTGTTATTTCAAACGTTTCATATAAAAAATATTGAAAAATATAATATTTGACAATTATATCTTATTATTACAGTATTATTAAAATAAAATATCTAAATATGTCCATGACTCAATCATATGCTACTCTTGAACTAAAGATCAATGAAAGTATTCTAGAAAATAAAATAATCAATTCACTTATAATTGACGAATTGCATCAAATAGAACAAGAAATTAAAAAAATCAAATCATATATTATGAAACAAGAATATAAAAATGAATCAGTTTTAACACGATTTTATAATTGGATCTTTGGTACTGCTCATTATGAAGAAAGTGATGATGAAGATGTTGATTACGAAGAAAGTGAATATAACAATGATGATAATGACGACAATGATAATGATAATGATAATGACGAAAATAATAACAATGACGATAACAATGACAATGACAATGACAATGACAATGACAATGACAATGACGACAATGACAATGACAATGACGACAATGACGACAATGATAACAATGATAACAATGATGACAATGATGACAATGATGACAATGATAACAATGATGACAATGATGACAATGATGACAATGATGATAATGATGACAATGATGATAATGATGATAATGATGATAATCACAATAGTGATAGTATTGATACAAGCATTGATAGCAATGATGAAAATAATTATGATTTTTCATCAATTGCTGTTCGTATTCTATATGAAATAGAAAATAAACGTAGTTAATTTATTTATTTAATTTATTTTTTTTCTTTACTACTTTTTTAATTGGTTGTTTTTTTACACGTTTGGGTTTATTTACTTGTTGTTGCTCTTGTTGTTGTTGTTGTACTGCTATTTGTTCTTGTTCTTGTTCTTGTTGTTGCTCTTGCTGTACTGGAATTTGTTCTGTCTCTGGTTTTACTTGTTCTTGTTCATGCTCTTGTTGTACTGCTATTTGTTCTTGTTCTTGTTGTTGCTCTTGCTGTACTGGAATTTGTTCTGTCTCTGGTTTTACTTGTTCTTGTTCATGTTCTTGCTGTACTGGAATTTGTTCTTGTTCTGCTTCTGGTTTTACTTGTTCTTCTAACATTTCATTATGTATTTGTTTTAATGTTTCTGGTGGTATTACTAAGTTATATACTTTACCATTCGTATTAATATAAAGCATAAAAGATATAGGATGTATTCTATTTAATAAATTTTTAAAGAAAGAATATTTATTATCATAATCTGTATTATATTCAAGTATATAATTATCATTAGAACAATTGTTTGCAAAGATATATTCATCTATTTTTGATAAATAGTATTTCTCTTTTGTCATTGGATCTGTTAATAATTCTTGCAATATTAAACAAAGAGTTATTAAGATAAATACATATAAAAATAATTTACTCTTTTCATATAAATAAGTATAAATCATACGACCAACTTGTATAAATCCAATAGATAAACTAACAATATTCCATGTTTCTTTAGTACGTTGTTTTGATAATTCTACTTTATAATATTTATCTTGTATAAGATAATTGGTATATCTATTATCTATAAAATAATTTATTAATAATGATATATTAGTATTATTAATTGGTATTTTATTTTTTTTTAAATATAAACAAATAAAATATAATCTACCAGCATATTTTTCAGGTATTGTATTTTTTATGATACCGTCAAATGACACAAGTTTTGTAGTTTTTTTAAGAATGCTATCATAATCAAATAATATTTCTTTAAGAAACATATATTATTAAATATATTATTTTTTATATGAAAAAAAATCACACTTGCTAATTATTTTATATATAATTATTGTAATTTTAATAATGCATAATCAATAATTTTATCTACATCAAATTCACATGTGATCATAAAAATATAATCTATATCATCTAAATATTTTATTATAGGTATAAATTCTTTATTTTTTTTTCCGAATATTATTTCTTGAAACTTTTCAGGAAATAGAATATGTGCTAGTAAAAATATTAAGTCTGGGTTTTTTGAATATTCACTAATAATATCTTTTAATTCTGATTTTACTATTTTTTGTTTATCTTTAGGATATGCAAGATTTATATTGTTATCATATGCAAAATCAAAAAAATCTGTTTTATTAATCAACAATGTTTCAAAAATAGTAATATATTCAATACCAAAAGATTTTTTGTATAATTCTTTTTGTGCTTTAGTATTTTTATATTTTGGATGTATTATAGATCCATAGTCTATTGCCTTAAAAATATAACCATATGTTGGTATTTTTATATTTTTATATTTCACATATTCTTTATTAGTTTTGATATATCCTAAATTCCCACGATGTATATCACCATGCATATACTTATTATCTTGTAATATTTTTATAATTAAAGCTAATTGAGCTATCATTGAATATAATTGATTGGTAGTTAAACTATCAATTATATCGGTAATATTACCATCTATTAAATCGTATATTTTACGAATACATAGTTTTGATTTTGATAATTCTTTTAATTTATTTTGATTATATTTACTAAACTCTTTCGGATCAACTGAATATTTTTGAACATGATCACAATTTTCAATAAATTCATACTTATGTAATTTTATAAATTGATCTGGATATCTATTTAATATTTTTTTTGCAAAATCAATTTCTTTCCATATTGGTGATGATAATGATTTTATTTTATCAGATTCAAGAATATGTTCAATCTTCATAGCATAATAGTTACTATTATATTTTATTTTATATACAGTACCAAACATACCATATCCTAATTCTTTAATTATTTCCATATAATAATATAAATATATAGAAAAATTTATTTAATCATTATACATAATATTTATATTTTCCTTGATAACATCTTTATTATCTATGTATCTATCGAATGTAATTGTATAATGATACATATAATAAATAAAATAAATAAAATAAATAAAATTATTTAATAAAATTTAGATCCATATAATTGTAATTCTAAATCAGTAAATTCCCATGGTTGAAAATTTTTACAAACTAATAAATCATGATATGATGTATTACATTTAATATCTGGAAGGGCGAAACGTACATATGTATTATACCAATATTTCTTATTACCTACATCTTGGTGTTTTAATTCTCTCTTAATATATGTTCCATTACGAAGAAATATATTATAATCATCAATATGAATATTATAATTACTGTAAAGTGTATCGAATATATTATAATATGAAAGTTTATTCATATTCTTTTTATTGAAATATGAAGCATATACATCTGATACAAATTGTTGGAAACATACAATCTTTGATTTCCAGAAGAAATAATTTACAAGTTCTTTATCATTTGGTAATACTACATGTCTTGCTGAAAATGTAAGTTTATCACACACATTATCGAATTTATTTATATAACAACTTTTTTGAAGAGTTTTATGTAATTGAACTGATGCACTACTTGAAATTAGTGTTATTAATTTATTTACATTTCCTCCAAAAATATGTTGTTTATTTGTATTAGTAGATTCTTTATCAATTAAATTTTTAAATACTAGAATTATTTCATCATTAAAAGTAAAACCTGTTGATGCATTAAATTCTTTCATAAGATTCATAGTAGTTACAGTCATTGCTTCATTAAAATCATGAATAAATGGTGTTCCAATTCTATCAAATTCATTTTGTTTAATATTTTTAAGTAGTTTTGAAAAATTACGACCTTTTAGACATATTAAAAAATCAGTATCGGCATTAATAATATGATAATTATTTTCACACATATTTTCGTAAAACATCATACGATCTTCTAATTTATTTGGAACAGAATATTTATCAGAATCTATATCATTAAGAATTACTAAACAATCATCAAGTATATTATCTGAAAAAATTTGTTTTAGATTACAATCATCACATACATATGCATCATCACCATCACCAACATCATTTTCGTCATCGTCGTCACAATGGCATTCGTCGTCGTCTGATTCACTTGATAAAACGATTTCGCATACTTCATTTCTATGTGAAACATAATCACATATATATTTTAAAAGTGCAAAGAATGTATATGAAAAAGTCATAACCATCATAATATGTGTAAATACATTAATATCACCGTTACAACCATTATCGAGAGATATATGAATGGACATTTTATTATATTATTATAATTATATTAGTCTTTAAGTCAATAAGTTTATTTTTCATTTTTTTTATTAAAAAAATAGCAATTACATATTATTATTTACTCTAAAGAATAATAACTCGGATTACCAATATCATTAACATAATTACATGTTTTCCATAATTGTCCATTATACTGATATTCTTTATATTCACCTTCTCGAAGACCATTCACATAATTACACACAATGTATAAATTCTTATTTCTATAGTATTCTATATATTCTCCATATTTTTTCCCATTAACATAATTACATATTATCCATAATTGTTCATTATCATAATATTCTTTATACTCGCCATTATATCTTCCATTATTATAATTACATATTTTCCATAATTTTCCATCATGATCATATGCTTTATATTCCCCTTCTTTTTTTCCATTAACATAATTACATATTGTCCTTAATTGTCCATCTTTTTTATATCTATCATTTCTATCATAATAATCATCATCATAATCTCTATATTCTTTATGTATACCTTCTTTTTTTCCATTAACAAAATTACATAATATCCATAATCCACCGTTTTCATAATATTCTTTATACTCCCCCTCTTTTTTTCCATTTAATTCATAATATTCCATTCTGAGTTGACCATTATCATAATAAAGTTTAATATAAGACATATAACAATTAAATTAATAGCAAGTAATTAAATTAATAGTAAGTAATTTAATTAATCAATTTTTTAAGATTTTATAAAGCAAAAATCAGCCTGAATTTTTTATTAGTGAATAAATTCACTAATAAAAAATGACGCAAACAAATTAAAAGAATTTTTTGCCTTATTTTTTATCACTAATAAAAAATGACATTTATATTGTCTGAATAATTAATTAACTAGATAACTAATTAACTTAATATATAGATGGATACTCAATATTTACAACTTGATAGTCTTATCAATAGAGCATATAATAAATTAAAATCATTACAAACATCTGAAACAAGAAAAACTTTTTGTAAACCTGAAATTGTTAATCATAATAGAAAATCGTATATTATAAACTTTATTAAATTTTGTGATTCAATAAATAGAACTCCAGAACATGTACAAAAATTTATAAATGTAGATATGAGCGCATCTACATCTATAGTATCTGAAAATAATATGAATGATGATAAAAGTGGATTGAAATTTAATAATATATATAAAACTATGATTATTATGACATCTATAACAAACTATATGAAAGAATATGTATTATGCCAATTGTGTAAATCTGGTAATACAGAATTTAAAAAAATAGATAAAAATAATTATTTATGTTGTAATAATTGCAAGGCTAATAAAGTAATACAATAATTTTATAAAATTATTACCAATATATAATATAAATTATAAACATATAATATATTATTATGTCTCAAAATCTTGAAAAACTCTTCTTACTCGAAGGTGGTAAAAGAAAAGGTTCTAAAAAGGCACCTAAAGTTGCCAAGAAAGCATCTAAAAAAGTCTCAAAGAAAGCATCAAAGAAAGGTTCTAAAAAGGGATCTAAAAAAGGATCTAAGAAATATTAAATTATTTATTAAATCTAAATGTATTCATGGTCAATAATTGATATATATAACTGTTGAGTATCTTCATCAGCATTTTTAAATACTTGATATTGTGTTAGACATTCTAATGCATAATCTTTTCTATTATTTTTATCTAAATATAATGCAATGTTATATAAACTGGTAAAATCACCAATAATAATTGCTTTTTTATATGCTTTCACACATGTATCATAATCATAATTCATATCATCATATAGTAATGCTAAATTTCGATGTGCCAATACATGATTACCATCACAAGCTAGTTCATAATATTTTATTGCATTTTTACTATCATTTAGATTATCTTCGTATGTTAGTGCAAGATTATAAGCGGCTTTATACATACATGATTCTTTATTCTCAATAGATTTAAGATAAAGTTCTACAGCTTTATTAAAATTATTTTTTTTATCTTCTCGTAAACCTTGTATATAATAACTTATATCTTGTTGTGTTAATATTGGTTGTGTAATATTTTCTTGTATAGGTTGTTTATTTTCTACTTGTGTATGTATTTCCTGTTTTTTATATTGATGTTTATTTTTAACTGGTATAAAATCATTATTATCAACATCATTATCGTTATCACTATCACATACTAATCCTAAAAAACTATTTTGTTTTTTTATTGGTGGAAGATCATCTTGATTATTTGATTGTTGTACAATATTTGTATTCTTAGTATCATCTTCACTATCGCTAAAGTAATTAACTATTGTTTTATTCTTTTTATTTTTATTTTTACCCATTTTATTAATATGTTGATATATTATTTTACATGTTAAATAGTTGTTGGGTCAATTTTTATTAGATGATTTTTAATAAATTATCTATCAAGAATTCAGGCAGATTTTCAGTCTATAAATATAAAATAATATATAAATAATAAATAATATATAAATAATATATGGAATACTTTAATTATATTCGATCAACTTTTAATGTTCTTTGTGATCGAGGATATGATTATTATAATAATTATATATCATCATATAGTATTAAACAAGAAAATGATATAGATACAGATACAGATACAAAAATTATAAGAATATATCCTCAAGTACCACGTATTACACAAATTAAAGCATTCTTTTCAGATCCTACACATATTATTGATAATATATATGTTGGAAGTGCATATAATGTATCTAATTATGATGTTTTACATAAATATAATATACGTTATGTAATTAATATGACATCTGATTTATCAAATTATCATGGAACAAGATTAAAATATGATAATTTTCCATTATATGATAATAATAAAGAATCTATAAAAGTTTATTTAATACAAGCATATAAAAATATATTAAATTATCAATCATCACATCCAGGTGATAATATATTGGTTCATTGTTTTATGGGTGCTAGTCGTTCAGTATCTGTTATTGTATATTATTTAATGATGAAACATAATTTTGGTGTTCAGGAAGCATTATTTTATATTCGAAATAAAAGAGAAATAATTAATATATCACAATTATTCTATAAAGAATTATGTGAGTTAGAACAAGAAAAAAATATTATTCAAGATGAACCATCTAAAGAAATATAAAATTTAATTTAGAAAACGCTGAAACATATCTTTCAATTGATCAAAACATTCAGGTTCTCTGTGTTGTACATGTAAACATGATGTTTCAATTATATGTAATCTATTTTCTTCATTCATTGTTTTTAATCCAAGAACGTCATTTTGATATAATTGACTATCTATTAAATCAACAAGTTGTAATTCACCTTCTACTACATCGTACATTGAAAATTTTGCACTCTCTGGTGGTTCAACTACTTCATCATTTGGTGACCACACTATAACAAAATTTTTAAGAGTATCTAGTGTTAATTTAGTATCAAATAATACCATATTATTGACTTCACCGTTTAATTCTGCAAGATATGTTGAATTAGTAAGATATAAATCATATCTATATGGATCTCTCCAATAATTTGAAATAGATAGCTCTTCTTGTTTTGATGGTTCATAGAAATCATCAGCTAAATCAGTTTTATAGAATACACCACCATGAGGACTTACCAACGTTATAAGATTCATAACTGGATATTTGTTACAATATTCAACATATCCGCGAGCTAAAAGACCACCTTGACTCATTGCAATAAAGTTAAAACCATCTTGTAAATCATCTATTTTATAGATATTATTACATAGTGTATTTAATTGTGATACCATATTGGTATAAAGACTTGTAGGTGCACCAATACCAATTTCCATATTGTAAATTTTAACTTCGTAATGTTTCTCTAAAAGATATTTTAATTCCTCCATATCAGCTTTATTTGCAAGAACACCATGAAGCAATACAACTGGATATCTATTTGTAGTAAAATTTTCATAAAGTATTTCAGTTATATTTTCAGGATTATATATATTTGTATCATTTTCATAGATTAAATGTTCTGTACTTTCTGGATATGTTGTCGTTGTCAGTAAGTTAGTTATCCAATCTGTTGTTGTACTCGTTGTACTTGTAGAGCTAGATGAACTAGTAGATGCACTAGTGCTTGTTGATGATGATGAACTTGATGTTGTACTCGTTGTTGAACTTGATGTTGAACTCGTTGTTGAACTTGATGTTGAACTCGTTGTTGAACTTGATGTTGAACTCGTTGTTGAACTAGTGGTTGTACTCGTTGTTGAAGAACTTGTTGTACTTGATGTTGTTGGACTAGATGTTGTTGATGTTGGTACATAATCATTAAAATTAGGTGTAAGTAAATAAGTTGCAATAATATTATCATCTTTATTATTGTTTTGATTGTTATTATATATATTTACTTTATTAATAGGTGTACTAGTCCCATATGTTATAGAACTACAAAAGAATACAAAGAATAATAGATTTAGACACTTCATGTATAATATAATAATATATAAATGTATATTATTAAATAAATTAAATTCAATTTTTAATCTGTATACTATGATATCGATATTCATGATTACATGATAGACATAAATATTCTTCTTTACCGTTAAAATTCTTACATTTGCAACTAGTTAATTTACAGTTTAATTTACCCTTACCAATTTGACCCCTTTAATGCCCAATATTTTTGTTTATATTTTAAATATTTAGTATAATAATCCATTGTTTATATAATATTATCTAATTTATATATTATATAAACAAAATTAATTTTATATTAAAATCTTATCTTTCTCTGTTAAAGTAACTCTACATGTTCCACATTTATCTGTATGTAAAGCACAAGTAATACATACTTTATGATGACATTTTATATAGACTACTTTACATGTATATGTATCACAAATATTACATCTATTATCATTTGTAGCAAGTGTTTGTTTGTCTAGAATATAATGTGTTACTTCGTTAATGTTATCGTAAGTCATTTTACGTTTATAATTGTATCCATACCAATGACTATCTAGGTCAAGCGATAATTTATATTTATTATTTAAACTTTGTTGTAGATAATACCAAGATGCAGGTTGTATATCAATAACTTTTTCAAAACCTCCTATTTCTTCTTCTGTTTGTTTTAAATATTTATTATCATAAAAACCAGTTCCAAGTAATACTTGTAAAGATTCAGGATTATTAAACATAGCAATATGTAGTAAATTATGTTCAACATCACAACATTTTAATGTTTCTTTTGTATATTTCAATATATCATATTTATTTGTTTTAATTAATAATTTTAATAATTCATGGTCAACAATACTAGTTATTTGTATTAAATTCATCATAATTGTTTTTGATTTTGAATAATCTGAATAAGGACATATCATGTTAAATGTATCATATACTCCTAATATTGTTTTAATAATATATGGTTCTGTATTTATAAATAGTTTGAATAAATCTTTATTATATTTCAAACAATATGATAGTAAAGATCCTGATTTATTATCATAGTAATAATCATCTAATGTAATCTTTGTATTATTAACTATCCATTTTATAATTGGTTCTAAGTCATATTCTTTTGATACTTTAACAAGTTGCATCATAAACGTTTCATAGTTATAATTAGTACACATATACTTCAGATATGTATTTATATTCTTTTTAATTAATCTATTATGATATATAGTGATATAGTACATTATTGAATTACCATAACTATCTTTCATTTCATATACAGATTCAAGTGTATCTGAATCTAATGATGATAATAATTGTTCTATAATACTTGTTTTTGTTTTTTTCAAAATAGTAAATATATTTTGTTTATTCAACAAATAGGTTAACGGTATTAATTTATTAGTTTCATTGTCGTTATACATATCATTTATAATCATTCTATAATAGATATTAAAACCAAAGTTATCATTATATTTATCTAATTTTTCAATTCCATATAATTCTATTAATTTATAAATAGTTTCTTTTGAATTCATAAATGCAAAAAATCTACATATATTTTGTTTATTAGTTTCTATCATATCATTGTATGTATAATAATGCATATATTCTATCATTAATGATGGTTCTAACATTGATATAACATAATTTCCAGAATTATTTACTAGTTTACATATATTATAATAGTTACCATCAAACAATGATTTTATAATATATTTGTTTTTGATTGTATTTTTTAAAAGATATGCATTATTTGTTAAATTCTTTAATATTAATTCTTTATCACTGTCATCAAAGTTATAATTCACTAGTAATTCAGTATATAAATTTATATCTAATTCTCTTATTTTATTTTTAATATAGTCCATTACTTGTGTTGATTTATCTGTAAAATTAATAATTCTTATTAAAATGTCATAATCATTAATACATATATCTATAAATTCTATTTGTTCTTTATCTAATGAATTATTAAAAATATGTACAAGTACTGGATTATTAGTATACAAATCTTTACTGATATTTATATTAGATACTTTTGATAATTTAATAATTATATTTATTATATCATCACTAATTACTTTATTATTTAATTGACTTATTAATATATTTGGTATTCTATTAGTTAGATTATTAGAAAGATTATACAATATTTCTAATTTAGTACATATATCCATATGTTCACTATTTATAAATGTGTTATTATATATACTTATTAAATGTGTACATAATTCCTTATTTGTTGTAGAATAATATTTGATTAAATTCATAATAGTAATTTGTGAATTAATCGTTGTATTTAATATTATATCTACTATATTACTATTACTATTATCATTAAAATCTATTTTGTTGTTTTTTGAAATATCTTCTATTGTTAATTCTAAATCTAAATATTTTTTTATAATGTTATGTATTAACACATTATTTGTTTTATATTTTAATATTACTGTATTATAAAACTTTTTAATATTTAGTTTTGTTATTTTGTCATCTGTTACAATAGTTGTATTATTTAATATATCCATAACAAAATCATTGGTTGCTTCACCCTTTCCAATAATATTACGAAATAATATAGATATGCAATTATTTTTTTTTAATTTAAAACTTTCTATATTAAAAAGATCTCTTTGATTAAATGTATTATCTAATATAAATATTTTTAAATTATTATCAGATATCTTATCTTCTAGAATATTTTCAAGATATTTATGTTTAATATTATTTTCTTCAACAAAAACAGTATCAATATTAAATATCTTTATAAAATTATGCATTATGATTTGTTTATCTATCTTTAATAATATACGTATAAGTTCATCTTTATTTTCTTTTTTATACTCTTCTACATCTGGTAAAACATAATTTAATTTATATTGACTCATATGTATTAATATTTCATCAATGTGATAATTATTTTGTGATCCAAATTTTACTATAGATGGTATATGTGTACTTGTTAATAGTTCTGTAGCAAAATCTCTATATGCATTAATAATAGGAATAAATGTATCTATTGTAATATTACGACATATATCAACAATATATTTTCCAAAAATATCATTATAATATATTGCAGTTTCTGGATAATCTTGAATTTTATTTATTATTTTTTCTATTAAATATTTAATGACTATATTTTTTGATTCATCAGTCAGTACATTATATATATTATCAATATCTATATTGCAGGATAAAAATACACCAGAAATGTATTGTTTAAATAATAACACATATATTTCTTGTGTTAAATGTTGATTATCAAATATATTTTTAAATATTTCTAATAACTGATTATTTGTTCTGACTCTGTAATCAATTCTGTCTTCAAAATAATTATAATTTACATCTATATCATTATTTATTCTTATTAATAGAATTTTAATAAAGTCATGATATTTACTTTCATCGCTAAATCTCTTATATATATCTATAAAATGATTAATATTTTTATAGATCAATTGTTTGATTAATATGCTATAACAACTAATATTATCTTTTATTATTTCATTAAGAATATTGTCTGTTAAATCATCTATATAATATAACATATTATGTGTAATATTATTCTTAACAGCCATATCATGTAGTTTTCGATAAAGGTATTCTATCCGAGTATCTTTTGTTATTATTGGTAATAATTCATCTGATTTAAAAATACATTCTTCTAATAAATTTTTATTAATGTTAGTTAAATATTTTTCTGGAGAAACAGGTACTACAAACATTATAAATTCGTCAGATTGATTATTTATAAACTCTATATTATCATAGATTTTACCAACTATTTTACCGTATTCCATTAATATATTAACGATATCAACGTGAAATATTTCGGACCGTGTATTATTAAAAATAGCATTTATACCAAATGGTTCATTATATCGTAGTTTCTTAAATTCTTCTATCATTTTTTCTGTAAATACAATATTGTCTAGAGGTATTTGGTCAATATCAAATATTTTTTTTCTGTTTTTTACTGAAAAATAATTAATACTTGTGAAGAATAAGTGTAAAATATTATCATTCTCTAATTGTATATTATTATAATTAATTGAATCTTCTATTAACATATTATATAACGACCCATAATAACAAGCTATTTCAAAATGTGTTAATACACAATGATTACCTTCATGATCTTGTAATTCTATTTTATTATGTAATAATTCAGTATACTTATCTTTACCTATATTTAAAATAATAGTTGCTCTAATATCTTCATTAAAAACTGATAAAGTTAGTAGACTTAGTGTATTTAATTTATTACCTTGTGAATATATTTGACGAGATAAATATTCTGATGTAAAAATATCTGCTGGACATGATTGCATATTTAAAATAATATTAATATATTTTACATTAGATATCATTATAATTATCCAATATAATAACGCATTAACATTTTGTATATCATATATATTAATAGAATAACCACCATTATTTTCCATTTTATTAATCCATTCTTGAACTATATTACTTATTGATGATATAGAATTAATGTCATTGTTATCAGTAAAAATAGTTCGTAATATAGTTGTTACTTCTATTATTGTATCCGTAATCATTTGAATTACATATGGAGATAAATCTGTTGTTTCATTGTTATTTCCATTAATTATTTCATTAGGTTTAAACATTGATCTATCAACACTAATATTTTTTTCTTTATATTGTAGTACAAATTTTATTGTAGTACAAATTAATTTTACACGATACAATTCAAAATTATCATCATCTTCATCATATTGGTCATCTTCATTATGATCATTGTGATCATCATTGTCACCATTGTTATCATTGTCACCATCTTCACCATTGTTATCATCATCTTCATCATGCACATCCGGAACTATGTCATCATACATTTCCTCAAGAAATAATTGATGATGTGTATGATTTAAAGTATTGTTCGACATTCTAGATTGTTATATATATTAAATAAAATATATATTAAATAATACATAGATCAATTTTTTTATAAATAAATTATTCAATATCTTTTGTAAGATTATCTTCATCCGTACTAGAACTAGATTTTTCTTCAATAATACTTGTTGGTTTTTCAAAAATATCATCGTCTCTATTATTACGACGATTTGTATCACGTTCTTTTTCTTTTTGTTTACGAACAAGTTTATCTAATTTTTTACTTTCTTCTTTAGTAATTTTATTACCAAAATCATCAAAGTTACTATCATCTTGATTCTTATCATCAAAAATTTCTTCATCACTCATATCATCAATATCTGGTCTAAAAATATCTTGTTCACCATTATCTTTTTTAGACATTGATGATTGAGCATTTGTTTGTTCATCTTGATTAATAATTTTTTGAACAATATCGTAGAAACCATTACCTTCATCACGAACATGAATATAATCACCAGCATTGAACCATACTTTTTTCATAAAACGTCCTGGAATAACAGCTTGAATTTCAACACCTGAATCAAGTTTTGCAGAAATACGGTTTCCTCCAATTCGTTTAACTACCATTGCATAATGATCTATACCTGTAGAAATATCAACAGGCATATCTGGATTTTTGGAACGACGTTTAACATTTCCAGATTTATTCTTTTTATATGATTTACCTCCCATTGTATTGCGCATTCTATATGTATTAAATGTATATTATCCTATATATTTAATATATTTATTAGAATGTTTATGTGTCAATTTTTATTTATGCCTTTTAGGCATAAATAAAAATTCAGGCAGATTTTTGCGTTATAAATAACTCAAAAATGCTGCGTCAATTTTTTTTAATCATTTTTAATAATTTTCTTTAATCATTTTCTTACTAGATTTCTTACTAGATTTCTTACTAGATTTCTTACTAGATTTCTTACTAGATTTCTTAATTGGAATAGTCTTCTGATCACTTCTACTAATCTGAACAGTGCCTTGTTTATGTTCTGGAGGACTATATATAGTATATAATTTTAATTCTTTTGTTTTACTTGTATTTATAATTTGATGGTGAGCACCTGCTGGAATTATTAATCCTATACCATCATATAGTTTATACTTTTTATTATTTATAATTGCTGTACCTTTACCTGATTCTATTCTAATAAATTGATCGTGTGTTTTATGTACTTCCATATGTATATCATCTAATGGTTTTAATGTCATATAAACAAATTGTTGATATTTACCTGTATATACAACATTTCTATATAGTTTATTTTTTAATGTGTTTTTTTCTATATTTTCATAAAATGGTGGCATATAAAATTAATAAATAAAATTAATAAAATTAATAAATAAAATTATTCTGTCTTCTTTGGACGACCGCGACGTTTTGGTTTAACTTCTTCATCTTCTTCTTTAACAACCTTTTTAGTTGTTTTCTTTGGTTTAACTTCTTCATCTTCTTCTTTAACAACCTTTTTAGTTGTTTTCTTTGGTTTAACATCTTCTTCATCTTCTTCTTTAACAACCTTTTTAGTTGTTTTCTTTGGTTTAACA
>Ga0164296_1000855_pt1 | contig 34474 bp, 38 predicted proteins | sample GEODES057metaG_FD_113533 | JGI IMG/M metagenome (GOLD analysis project Ga0164296, IMG submission 113533) | Dystrophic lake water microbial communities from Trout Bog Lake, Wisconsin, USA - GEODES057 metaG | ecosystem: Environmental > Aquatic > Freshwater > Lake | place: USA: Trout Bog Lake...
AAGGTCGCGACACCCGCCCCTCACCGCCACCGACTCCATACCCGCATAAATGAAGGAAACGCCAGCAAATCGTCGTATTTATGCATCGATTGCGGCAATTCACACTTCTTGCCTGACATCAGCTGAGATCACCGGATGTGCCCCAAATCTCAATGTGTCTGGCCATGCACCGATACATCTTGCGCGTACAACTGACGCATCCCATGTAAATCGCGGTACAAAGGCGGCACCATGAGCAGCAACCCGACCCCACGGATCATGATTGACGGTCAGCTCTGCGACCCCGATCTCCCCGCACGCCCCGTGCTTGACGATGGGCTTGTGCGTGGTGATGGTGTCTTTGAAGGGCTTCGTGCCTATGCGCGTCTGCCGCGGACTCCCGCTGCCCATTTTGATCGACTTGCTCGCTCTGCCGAGGGGATTGACCTCGCAATGGACCGCGATCTGCTGGAGCACGAGCTTGCCGAGTTCTGTCGTCACACCACACAATCGGATTGTGCAATCCGCATCATGTTGACCCGCGGCGGCCAACGCATCTTCCGCGAGGAACCACTCTTTATCCTTCCCGCGAGCTGGGAGCTCAGCGCCCAACCACATCGCATCACTCCAATGCTCATTGGGTCCAAGACCTTGTCGTATGCGGCAAACATGCAGGCCAATCGCAAGGCAAAGGCTGCAGGCGCCAATGAAGCGCTCCTGTTTGACCCTGACTCAAAGCTCATCTTGGAAGGCCAGACCTCATCATTTTTGTGGCTTGAAGGGGATGCATTGTGCGCCCCGTCTCTGACCACCGGCATCCTCGATTCGATTACCCGACGCCTCATTGCCGAGGTCACTGAACTTCATGTGCGCGAGCGCACCATCGACGATCTCACTCAGGCCGATGCCGGGATGCTGATCAGCACGGTGCTGGAATTGCAGCCGGTCCATGGCGTTCAGGGAATTGTGGAATGGGACGGAGTGCCCGCACGCCTCGCCGATCTGCGCACCGCACTTGTCGCACTGGCCCGCGAGCGTTCCGTCAATCCAGTGCACGCCTAATCTGATGCGACGTTGAGAATGTTCGTGGCGGTGCCCTCGTTGTAAAGCACCGCCACGAGTGCATCCACGCACCGCATTCCCATCGCCTCGCGCGTGCGATGGGTCGCACTTCCAAGATGCGGGACAAGCACAGCGTTGTCACACATAATCAGCCCTGGGTCAACGCTCGGTTCGTCCTCAAAGACGTCGAGACCCGCGCCTCCGATCACCCCGCGGCGAAGCGCGTCGGCCAACGCACGCTCATCGACGACTTTGCCGCGACAGGTATTAATGAGGACGCTCGATGGCTTCATCGCGTCAAGCACCGACGCATTGACAAGATGATGGGTCTCAGGGGTGAGTGGACAGTGCAAACTGACCACATCGCTGGTCGAGATCACCTCATGAAATGAGCGCTCCCCCGCCTCACCCGTCGGACGACGGCTGCAATGCACGGCGCGCATCCCAAACGCCGCGGCCAAACGCGATGCCTCTCGCCCGATACGACCAAATCCCACGCACCCAAACTGCAGACCCTCAAGAGATGTTCCCAACATAAAGTTTGGGGAGAGCTCCCACGCGATACCCTTTCGAATGAGTCGATCCCCCTCGGTTACCCGGCGCACGAGACTCAACATGATTGCGATCGCGATCTCCGCGGTTGCGCGCGTCAACACATCGGGGGTGTGGGCGATCACAATCCCGCGTCGGGCGGCCTCATCACAGTCGATGTGATCAACGCCCACCGAAAGCGTTGCGACGATGCGCAGCGACGGCCCAGCGGCGTCAAAAAACTCCGAATCAATACGATCGTTCGGGGTCACCATGGCGCCCGAAACGCCGGCGGCAGCGCGCAACAATGCCTCTCGCCCCATGGCCGCTTCGTCATCATGCGTCGTGAGTGCAAACCGCGCTGCAAGGCGCGCGCGGACCGTTGGCGCAAACCGCCGCGTCACGAGAAGCGAAGGAGGCAGCGTCGGGGCACTCATATCTGTGACGATACCCGCATTCCTCCATCGGTTGTCGATACGCGTTGTGCCTTGCGGGGACATTCAGCGCGCGATATGTTCGGGGCACCGAATAACGGCAATGTGGGTTTCCGAAATACCCGCCAAAAGGACGAAATGAGCGCTTCGCATACTGCCCTCTTGGGTCTCATCGCTGGCTTGACCATTTTTCTGGGTCTGCCGATTGGTCGCATGCAATCACTGAGCCGTCGTCGTCGGGCGTTGTTATCGGTGATTTCGGCGGGGATCCTGCTGTTCATTTTTTGGGATGTCATGGACGCCGCCCACAAATTGATCGCGACCAGTTTGGCGTCCGCCCACGCCAGTGGCTCGTGGGGTGAGCTGGTACTCCGAAGCGCGATGTTGTTCGGTGGACTCGCGTTGGGTGCATTTGGACTTGGCTTTGCTGAGCGGTGGCTGATGAAACGGCGACCTGCATGCCCGATTGCTGGTGGAAGCTCGCTTGCTCCGGCCTCGACCGTAACCGAGACAGCGGCAATCGCAGAACAGGGCGAGCGGGCCGCACTCACCGTCGCAATGCTCATCGCAATTGCGATCGGTCTGCATAACTTTTCAGAAGGTCTCGCAATTGGAGTGTCGGCGCGTGCAGGTGAGATCGGCTTAGCGACAACGCTGATCATTGGATTCGCCCTCCACAATGCAACCGAGGGCTTCGGCATTGTGGGTCCTCTTGACGGGGTGCATCCGTCGTGGAGATGGCTGGCGCTGGTGGGCGTGATTGGCGGTGGGCCAACGGTCCTTGGCACCTTGATCGGGTACCGCGTGTCATCTCCCCCGCTCGAGCTTGCTTTCTACGCGTTGGCGGCCGGAGCGGTGCTCTACGTCGTGGTGCAGATCATGGGTATGTCAATCAAGCGTCTCACGCCCCAGCTCGTGCTGATGGGGCTTCTGATTGGCTTCTCAGTCGGCATGGCAAGCGATTTGATCATTACCTACGCCGGCGGATAAGTCTCACATTCGCCCACGCGGCCAGCCCCATAGCGCAGCAGGCCGCATCGGTGCGGTGCGCTAACCGTCGTGCTCGGCGAGCAGCTGATGAATTGCGGCTGTGGTCCATTCTGCATTCGGGAGAATGAATTCAGAGGGCGTGATCACATCAAGAGCGACTTCGGTGCCACTCGCCCGTACAAATGACAGCAGCGCATCGAGCTCACCTCGAAATGCGGCTTCATCTCCGCTTTCAAGCGCAGTGAGAAGTTTGGTATCGCGCGCAACGACCTCATCACGGGCAGCATCGGGAAGAGCGAATTGTCCTTCATCAAGAATACGCACGACAATCATGCGGCACCCTCTCCGCCGGCTGGGATCTCGCCCGCAGACGCACTCCCGGTACCCAGCTCCTTCTTGAGCGCAGCGAGTTCCGCATCGACCTGTGAACTGGCGCTGATCCTCTCCAGCTCTTGATCGATCGAGTCATGCCCGGGCGCAGAGATATCTGCAAGGGCACCGGAGTCAAGTAACTCATCAATCGCGCCGGCGCGTGCCTGCATCGTTTGCACCTTGTCCTGGGCACGTTGCATCGACATACCGATGTCGCCCATCTCCTCAGAGATTCCCGATACCGCCTCGCCAATCTTGGCTTCAGCTTCTGCTGCGGTGTACTGGGCTTTGATGGTCTCTTTCTGCGTACGAAAGGCCTCAACCTTGGCGGTCAGGCGCTGCTCGGCAAGAATCAATTTGTCTTGTTCGGCACCGAGCTGCGTCTTTTGCTCATCGAGGGACTGCAGTTGACTCTGGGCGGCCTTTTTGCGCTCGAGCGCTGTGCGGGCAAGGTCCTCACGGTTCGCAGCCATCGCATCACGTGCCTGGCCTTCGAGCTTTTGAATGCTTTGCTCGAGCTGCGCTTGCTGCAACTCAACTCGCTTCTTGCTGGTCGCCACATCTGCCACCCCGCGACGCACCTGCTGCAACAACTCCATTTGGCGCTCGTAGGAGTAGTCGAGGGTCTCCCGCGGATCTTCGGCTTTGTCGAGCGCCTTGCTTGCTTTTGCTTTGACTACGAGGGATGCGCGCTGCATCAATCCCACAATGTCACCGTCCTCCGAAGACACCGAGCGTGTCGTTGTGTGAGTAGTAGTGCAACAGACGTACTCAGAGTAGCGACATGCGCAGCATTACGGCGAGATTACCGACAACACCACACCACCTCTGAGTAATTCCACGTGAATACGCTCGGGTCAGATTGAAAAAATTATCTGCACATTGAGATTCCGCGGACCATTTGGCATCGATCAAAAATACGCAACTTGCAAAAAAAAACTCGCCAAAAGTGCACATGGTCGTAAACGTTTGAGCAGGAATTCGTACTAGTCTTTCGGCACCGCAGGTGCACCAAACGGTCAGTCGGACCCTGATCCCCTGTGACCCGCCATGGATGGCTGTTTCTTTCGTTGCTATCTCATGGAGTGCGTATGAAGCCGTTTTCCGGATCGGCACGTTGGGCAGTCGGTGGAGTGGCCACCGGCCTTGCAGTTGCCAGCGGAGCAGTCGCAGTGGGGACACTTACACCCCCATCGCCACCCGTTCCGTACATTGTGCATGTGTGTTGGAACCCACACGAAGGTTCGTGGGCGCCACTCCACATCTCCAAGAACCTCGGGCGATGCCCGGTCGGCTGGGTCGATGTTGGATTTAACTCAACCGGTCGCCGTGGCCCACGCGGGTTTGGTTTCGGACGATCAGGCCTCTCTGCGGCACAGCTTCGCGGAATTCCTGGCCAATCAGGTCCGGAGGGTGCGACGGGTGCAACTGGCCCGCAAGGTGTGACAGGCGCAACTGGTGCTGCTGGCCCGCAAGGTGTGACAGGCGCAACTGGTGCTGCTGGCCCGCAAGGTCCGCAAGGTCCGCAGGGTCCCACCGGAGCGATTGGACTCTCGTATCCCCAAGGTGCCAGCGGACCAACTGGTGCACTCTTCGGCGAGGATGACCACGAGACCAGCGGCCACGCCGTGTGCCCCGACAACGAATTGGTCGTGAGTGCCGGTTACGTCATTAGTTCGGATCACAAGCATGACGATGCGCCGTCCGTCGTGTCATCTGTGCCCACAGATAATGGTCATGGTTGGACGGTCACGATTTCGCGCTCAGAAGACCACGATGCATCGGTCATCGTCAAGCTGGTGTGCGCGGTTCCCAACTGAGATAACCGACCTCCTGCCGTCGGTTGATGATCGACGGCAGGAGGCGATATCTCTGATGGTGTTTTTGGAGAGTGGCCGAAGAGCTCGCGTTGATGTCATGACATCCTGCTGTCGGCAGGACGTCCCCCGCTCTTACGACCCGCAAACAACATAGGTCGTCATTGGAGAGGTGCTGTCGCCTGGGCTCAAGTACACCGCCCAGCCATTTGCTGTCCCGGTTCCGTTGCCCAGAACCGGAACACCGGCACCCGTTGATCCAACCATTGAGGAATCGAATCCAGCGGGATATGCCAGGGTGTTACTGACAGGCAGCGAAGCTGCTGCGTCCAGCTCGATATGCGTCCTCGCACCGACGATACCGTTCACAATGTAGCCGCCACCGATCGCGACTTTACCTGCCGGACAGTAGGCCTCCACGTCAACGTCACCTGATACTCCGGTATGGGAGTAATAGGTCACATTTGCGGTCGAGAATCCAGAACCGGTCGCACCCCTCGGGCCGCTTGCCCCAGTCGGACCCTGAGGCCCGGTTGTCCCCTGCAGACCATTACTGCCGCTGTGACCGCTGGGGCCTGTTGCTCCCTGAGGCCCGGATGCGCCAGTGGCCCCCTGGATTCCTGCGTCGCCCTTGGGCCCAACGTCTCCCGTGGCACCAGGTGCGCCCTGAGGGCCGGTCGCACCGGTCGCACCCTGGTCACCGGTCGGCCCCTGCGGACCAACCAGACTCACCGGTCCGGTCCAGCCGCTGTCAACGCAATTCCATATTGACCATGACGTCGTGTCGATCCAAAAGTCACCCGTCACGCAGGTGCCTTCCGGGGGGTTGCCAGGTCCTGAAAGAACCGTATTGCCGTTGGCACCAGTTGCCCCAGCGGCGCCGCGTGTACCCGCAGAACCCACAACTGACCGACCGGGCGCGCCCGCCGGCCCCCGAGGGCCTCGAGGACCGGTTTTTGACGACGACGTCCAGCCGATATTGACCCAACCAGCTGGGCACGCTTGGTTGTAACGAGAAATATGCAAGGGCGCCCATGGGCCCTGCTTCGGATTCCAACATGCATGAATGATGTAGGGAACCGGCGGAGACGAGGCAGTCGCCGCCCCGTACGCGACAGTTCCACCAACAGCCGAAATTCCTGCAAGAACCCCGATGACTACTCCCCGCGATGGGGATTTCCGCGCGCTCATTGCGGCTCCAATCATTTGTTTGAGCCAATAAACGGCGGCCGGGGTACACGCCGTCTCTGAGAAAAGTTGTGGCGCGGTTCGCGAATGAACCCGCGCGTTCCACAACAATTCAGATGCGGCGACTCAATGGCAAACCCCCCGCACGATCTCAATGCGATCGCCCGTGATCACAATCTCAATCACCCGCCGTTGTCCCTCGAGCCACATGTCCGAGCCGCATCCCCATCATTGGTCGAGCCCGATCCTCCCCAAACATCAGATGGATGCGCTCGGATACAGGAATAGCCTCCTCGCAGAGATCCTTGAAAGGACTGGTCATGTATCGGCGGTTTGTGTTCAGTACCATCGGCGCGACGATTGCGCTCTCATTTGCTGCGTTGGCAACCACCTTGGTGTCAGCAGGGCACACGCGAGGTGCTGCCCCGGTAAATGATGCGATGCGGGTCCACACCGCCGCCACGACGACAACCTCAACGACCCCGGTTGCGCAGTTGACCTACCAGGGTGGTTCGGTCGAAAAGTCTCCAGCCGTGTATGTCGTCTACTGGGGCAAATGGTGGAGCACACCTGTGGTGACAGGCACAAACGGGATGTACTCATATACGAACCAACAAGCGATGACCTACATCGGTGCACCGGGATCAAAACCCGGTTCGACAAGCTCAGGGTTCTTGACCAATGTTGGTGGGTCCTCATGGAGCAACGTCATGAATCAGTACTGCCAGGGCGCCCCGGCGCAGTCCGTGACATGCCCATCGGGAACCACGCACATCGCAAATACGTCGAATGAATTCCGCGGAGCATTCATCGATTCCACCAACGCCATTCCCGCGACCCCAACAATGACTGATGTTGCGAATGAGGCCGCCTCTGCGGCCGGATATGCGGCAAAGAACCTTGGGTACAACCCCGCGACACAGGATGCGACGTTTTTTGTCTTTACCCCAAGCACCAATTCGGTCGCGGGCTATGGCACCAGCTGGTGCGCCACCCATGGAATCACGAGCTACAACGGTGGCACAAACAACCTGGCATTTGCCTACATTCCCTACGAGCCCGCGTTCGGTGCGACATGTGGAACAAACTCGGTCAATACGACCTCCTCAAAGTGGAACAGCTTTGGTAACGGGTACTTCGATGGATTCTCCATCACCGCTGGACACGAATATGCCGAGGCAGAAGTCAACCCGAGCCCTGTCACTGGCAGTGCCGCATGGCTTGACTACGCAGGCAATGAAACCGCTGATAAGTGCATCTGGAACCCAATCTCGGCGAACATTTCGCTCGGTGGAAGGAACTATGCGGTCCAGCCCACATGGTCGAACGCCGCAGGGGCCTGCGTCCTCAAGTAATCGAAGCGCTTCTTTCATCACGCGCCGCCCCCGATCCCAAAGGGAGGGCGGCGCAGGCGCGAAAATCGACGCAGGATTGAGCGCATAAAAGTTGCGCTCTCCAAAACTTTTCATCCACGGCACGCATCGGTCATGCGTTGGCCGCGGCAGCCCTCAATCCCGCGCGCACCCCTAACATGATTCTTAGGGGAATCTCATATTCAGCCGGGAATATGCAGCCGAGCTAAGCAAGGCCAACAGTCGCCGTCACCACAAAGGACGCATGTGAGCGCAATCGTACGCGGTGTTCGTAACACCTTCCGCAACGGAGTACGCGCCGTCGGCATCATCGTGATCTTGGGTGTGGTCATCGCACTTTCAGTCTCAATGCTGATTGCCCGACAAGCCGTTTCCGCAAAAATTTCCTCAGTCCGTGCGTCAACCGGAAACACGATTGTGATTTCGCCCCGCGGTTTCTTCGGAGGCCAAGGTGGCGGAACCCCGTTGACCGATACCCAGATCAACAGTCTCCTATCGATCCCCCATGTCGTCTCGGTCCAGGAATCTCTGAATCAACGCCTGACGACCGGGACGGACACCTCGCTGACGTCCCCAATCACTCCGGGAACACTCGGCCAAGAATTTGGCGGCGGCGGCGGTGGCGGTGGCGGTAACGGTGGTGGTGGTGGTGGTGGTGGTGGTGGCACCGGAACCTTCACGCTCCCAATTCGTGTCACCGGCACGAATAGCCCCGGGACATCGCTGGTCGGTGGCGCAAACGGCGGCGGCAGCGAGAAGCTGGTCTCTGGAGTGACGTTCACGCCGACATCGAATGCGAACGTGGCGCTCATCGGAACCGACATGGCCACCGCCAACAAACTCACACTCGGCTCGATGTTTACGGCGTGGGGAGCTTCGATCAAGGTCGTGGGGATCTACGACGCCGGTTCAACATTTGCGAATGCGACAGTGCTGATGCCGTTGGCAAGTGTCCAGCGTCTTGCCGCAGCTCCACACCAAGTGACCTCCGCAGTGCTTACCGCAGACTCTGTCGATAACGTTGCAGGTGTCGTGACAACCGTGACCAATCAGTTGGGATCGGCAGCCGATGTGACCTCGACCCAATCAACGGTCGAAGCACAGTTATCACCACTCAATTCGGTGAGGACCATCTCGACCTACACGTTGATTGGATGCGTCATCGGAGCGGCAATCATTCTGTTGCTCTCGATGTTGATGATCGTCCGAGAACGTCGTCGCGAGATCGGCGTGCTCAAGGCAATTGGCGCGCCAAATCGCTCCGTCATGATGCAGTTCGTGGCCGAGTCGACGACCTTCACTGCGCTGGGCGCAGTTGTCGGCCTCGTGATCGGCATTTTGATCAGTAGTCCGATCACCTCAACGCTCGTGACCGCAAGCAATTCCAATGCCAACGGCGGCTTCGTTCGCGGAGGAGGCGGGGGATTCCGCGGTGGTGGTTCCGGATTTGCACCTCCTCCAGGCGGTGGTGGCGGCGTGGGCGGATTCCGCATTCGTGGTGTCAACAATGCCCTGACCCAGGTACACACTGCAGCAGGTTGGTCAACGATCCTGTTCGCCATTATCGCCGCATTGGTGATTGCCGCACTGGGCAGCACCGTTGCCGCGGCAACGATCACCCGAATCAGTCCGGCCGAAGTGTTGAGGAGCGAATAATGCTGAAGGTCACATCTCTCAGTAAAACCTTTCGCACAGATGCCGGAGACGTGCATGCAGTGCAAGATGTCAGCTTTACGGCAAATGACGGCGAGATGGTTGCCATTGTCGGGGCAAGCGGGAGCGGGAAATCCACGCTGCTGTCCATGCTTGGGTTACTGGATTCTCCGGACTCAGGAAGTATCTCGGTCAACGACACCGAGCTCGCCTACCTCGATGCCCGTGGTCGATCCGACTACCGGGCCCGCAAGGTGGGATTCGTGTTTCAGCAGTTCAACCTTGTTCCGAATCTGACCGCGATCGACAACGTCAAATTGGCACTTGAGTTCGCACAGTGGCCAAAGAATGAACGTCACGCACGCGCAGAACGCATGCTCGCGATGGTGGGCCTTGATACCCAAAAGATTTCCCGTCGTCCATCGCGGCTCTCGGGTGGCGAGCAACAACGCGTTGCGGTTGCTCGCGCCTTTGCTGCACAAGCCGGGCTTATCCTCGCCGATGAACCCACCGGAAACTTGGATAGCGAAACGGGAAAGCGCATCGTCGAGCTCCTTCGTACGACCGCAACACAAGAGAAGGCAACTGTCCTTGTGGTCACACACGATCAAGCAGTTGCTGATCAGGCAGACCGTCGTCTGCGAATCGTCGATGGGAAACTCACCGAGATCGCCTAGGGCAACGGAACTGATCGACACGACGACGGGCACTGCCTCGCTTTTGTTATTGCAAACCCTGTTCGAGTGAACCCAGTCGAGCAGGGGTGCTCTTTCCTGAAATCTCGTAGGGACTCGCAGTCGCCGGGGGGCGCTCACGACCGACATGTGTCGCGTCTGTGGCAGCGAGTGAAAAGCTGTAACAGGAGGGTACGCCGCATCAGAATGGGATTTCGCGTCGTAGGTACTCCGATGTGGTGGGCGCAAACCGCTCAACCTGCAACGCGCTGATACACACGCTTCACGTGGCTGAGACATCCGCACCAAGGTCTTGGGGGGAGGGTTGTTTTATCCAACACTCTTGATCATGGATGAGACGGAGAGTCGGGGTATTCAACCCTCTTAGTCAAGGAGCGTGCATTCGTGCGTTCAGTGTTCGCAAAGCGCCCGAGATGGCATGGCCCTCTCGCTGGCGTCGCAGCACTTTCGGTCGGACTCGGTCTGGGTGCGGTCGCCCTTGGGGCGGCGCATCAGGGAACGAGCCCTTCTGGAGCAAATCACCTCGTTGCCGACCAATCCTCACACCAGGTGCTCGAGAGCCCGAGTGTGCACAAGCGGGATGGGCTCGGCATCGCCCCAGGCAAGATCAAACATGTCTGGTTCATCATTCTCGAAAACAAGTCCTACGACGCAACCTTTAGCGGACTGAACAACAACACATACCTTTGGCAGAACTTGCCCGCCCAGGGCGCCCTGCTGACCCAGTACTACGGCACCGGTCACTACAGTCAAGACAATTACATCGGTCTTGCCAGTGGCCAGGCACCGCAGCAAGACACCCAGGTCGACTGCCCCGCCTACACGGCAATGGCAGGCCATGTCGATCTGACAGGCAACATCCTGACCAATCCAAATTACGGTCAAGAGGTTTCAGGTGCAGGAGCAAACGGCGCTCCAGGCACCAATGGGTGTGTGTACCCATCCGATGTCCCGACGCTCTTTAATCAGATGGATGCCGCCCACGTCTCCTGGAAGGGCTACGCTCAGGACCTGTCGACCTCAACAGCTCCGGCAAACCCTGTTGAGTCTGGCGCGGGCAATGTGCACAGCACCGGGGAGGCCTCCTGTGGTGCTCCGTATGCCGCACCGGGAGCGATTGCAAACAAGGCAAGCTACCCAAACCCGGGTTCTGCGACTGCAACAGATCAATATGTGCCCAAGCACTTCCCATTCCCGTGGTTTAGCTCGCTCTTGAACAACCCGAACGACTGTAATGCCGCACACATTGCAAATGTGTTCGATCCGGTCAAGGGGCTCTACCACGACCTGCAGCACGCATCGACGACACCCGCATTCAGCTGGATTTCGCCGAACAACTGCTCGGACGCCCACGACGCCGTCTGTCATGGCAACAACCTGTCCGGAGGCTGGGCCGATCCGAACACACCAAACGCACCGATCAACTACACCGGTGGGCTGTATGCATCGGATCTCTTTTTGGAGCACATCGTGCCCGAGATCGAGGCATCCCCTGCCTTCAAGCAGGGCGGCTTGATCGACATCAGCTTCGATGAAGGGTTCCCGGCATTTACCTACACCGGTAACAGCTTCAACAACGCGCCGATTACACTCGAATCACCGAACGCATCGGCATCGATCAAATCAGACAGCGCTGCCGAGACAATTAACGGTCAGACGGTCTATTCAGAGCCAACCGGACCAAACACGCCATTGGCCACAGACCCAACCACCGGCTACCAGCTCTACCCAGGGCCGGGCTTCAACGCCTTCATTGACCGCCCTGGCACGAACTACGCTCCACGCACGGATACAGACGGTGCACACACCATCGTCTCGGCGACGAGTGGCGCATCACAAATCACCGATAGCGCGATTTCCGCAACCGATATCGGCCGCCCAGTCAGTGGCACAGGTATTCCGGCAAACGCATTTGTTGGCCAGGTCTTCAATAACGCCACAACTGCGACGCAAGCGGTTGGTGTGGGACGTGGCTCGTTCGCGAGCACTGGAGCGTTCACCCTTGTGAATGCGACTGGCGCGCAACTTACGACAACGGCAGCAGTCACAAGCGTGACCCTCGCTGCGCGCACCGCACAGACCGACCCGCTCTTCAACGCCACCGATGCAACCCCAGGTGGTGGTGATGTCGGTGCTGTGCTGATCAGCCCATTCATCAAGCCGGGCACGGTCAGTAGCGTTGCCTACAACCACTACAGCTGGTTGCGCACCATGGAAGACCTCTTCCATGTTGCACGCAAGTCCCCTGGTCTCGACGGCAAAGGCCACATCGGCTACGCCGCCCAGCCCGGACTTGCTCCATTCGGACCCGACGTGTTCACGAATGTCAACGCGCAGGTCTCCGACAATCACGAGCACCGGAACTAGTACGTGCATTCCCGGTTCTCAACGTTCTCCGCACGCCGGGCGCTCATGCCCGGCGTGCGTGGCGCGTCTGTGTGGATGATCGGGGGGCTCATCCTCGCTGGCGCAATACTTCTGGTCGCACGTGCGAATGGCCGAGGGGCAACATCACGCCAACAGATCACAACGACCCATCAGGCCTCCATCATTGCCCCGACCAAGCGAAACACGACCTACGGGGCCCTCCCAAGCTGGCTTCCGCAGGTGTCCATTCCAACGGGAAGAGTTGTGTCAGCAAGTTCGACACATCCCTGGACGGCCATTGAAGGTGACACTGTCATTGCACACCTGCCCCACGGCACTGCGGCAGTGACGCTCACTGGTCCAGAGATTCCCGTCACTGGGCGAGTCCCGACGCCGAAGACTGAACGCACGCGTTTTCTCATCACGGTCTCCCATGTCCGCGGAGCGGTACCGCTTCGCTCCCAATCACTCACAGTGATTGACGAACATGGACATCTGCACGGGGTCGCACTGACCCCGATTGGACCTCAACACTCGGATGCAACGTCGAGACCTGTCTCGTCCTCGTTGTCGCAATTTTTTGTTGTGCTTCCTGCCGGAGACGGCGCAGTGCGTTGGGCCCCTGAAGGCGGCCTGCCACTGATTACGTGGGATTTCGTCGCCGACTTTGACTGAAGTTGCGGGGACGCGAACAGGGATTCTGGCGACGAGAACGAACCACACAGCTTCTCGTGCCCAGAAACACAAAAACCCCGCGTTTCGAGAGAGCTCTCACCCACGTGCGACATAGGTGATGGTCGGTATCGCAACGACCATCGCCGATATTGCAGACCGGCAGTACATCCTGTGTGCCTGCGGTACCCAGTGCGCCTGCTCAATGATGCGTGCACGTACGGTGGCCGATGCAAATATTCATCAAGAGCACTGTGTCGCTCTCGCTCGCAAGGACAACATTGCTCACACGATCACGATCCGTTGAGATGTTCGTTAGGTCGCAATACCCGTCTTCGCATCGACAAACACCCGTCTAAGATTTCTGATGGGTGCTGTACGCTCGCGGCATGGCAATGCTGCGAGGTACCGGTATGGGAGTCATGAGCGAGTACGTCGTTCCGGGACCGGTCGTTCCTGGATTCCTATGCGCAGATTGGGCCCTCGATGGCTGTGCGGGTCAGCATCTGGCGGGAGTGCAACCGATTCGCGGTGAGATCGCGGCGCGCGTCATCGGGCATTCCAAAGGGCTCGGGGCGCAGATCATCGACACCCCATGCCGGTGCACCCAATGACGAGTCAGGGCGATCGCGAATGGGACGCTTTCGCATATGACCGTTTGGCCGATCCTCAGCGCGCCTGGGGGCGCACAGTGCTTGCCCGCGCAGCGCTACGAGGAAATGAGACCGTGCTGGACGCTGGCTGCGGCGCCGGGGGGTTGACCGCGGAGATCCTGGAACAACTACCTCATGGCCAGGTGATCGCCATCGATGGATCTGCACAAATGGTCGAACGTGCGCGTGTGCAGTTGGAAGCCCGCTTTGGTGATCGTGTGCGCGTCGAGGTGGCAGATCTCACTGCGTTTACACTTGAGCACCCGGTTGATGTGATCTTCAGTAATGCCGTTTTTCATCACATCCCAGATCATCCGGCGCTGTTTCGATGCCTTTGGCAGGCGCTGCGCCCCGGTGGGCGATTGGTTGCCCAGTGCGGCGGCGGCCCCAATCTCGAGCGGCTGCGAACGCACGTTGCCGAAGTCGCCGCGGACGATGCGTTATTGGCATCTCTTGTGGGGTGGGATGGGCCCTGGAATAACGCGGATGCCGAAACGACTGCGGTGCGTCTGGCCGATGCGGGCTTCATCGAAATTGTCACCTCGGTGACGCCGGGTTTCGTAGAGCTGGATGATGCGGCGCATGCGCGTGCATTCTTGACGACAATAAATCTACGTAGTCATTTGAGCAGATTGGGTTCCGACGAGGCGCGAGAGCATTTGCTGGATGCTGTTGTGGAGCGCCTGGCGGCGAGCGATCCGCCATTCGAGCTGGATCATTGGCGGCTCAACATTTGGGCTCGTCGTCCCATGAAGGGTTGATCGACCGCGGTCTCTGAGGGTGAGGCACGTCGTCACCTCTCAGACGAAGCTCTCGCGTGACTTCGCCCACGGCAGGGACGATGTCGATGTACCGACCTCGCAATGTCGATGAGCCGATCACAAGGGGTATCTCAGGACGGGATGCTGTGGTTTGATGATCATGAAGGCGGCATGTGTGATCAATCCCAATTGCAAGGAGCCCCACGATGCCTCTTGAGCGCCCAATGGCCCCGGATCCTTATGATTTGTTGCCGAAAGTCCCCACATTTACTCTGGAAAGCGACGACGTGGTCAACGGCGAAACACTCGCCAACACCTTCGTTCACGACAGTGCCGGCGGCCAGAACATTTCTCCGCACCTGCGTTGGTCGGGGGCACCCGCCGAAACTCGCGGTTATCTGGTGACCTGCTTCGACCCGGACGCTCCGACCGGTAGTGGATTCTGGCACTGGCTGGCAGTCGATGTGCCCGCGTCGGTGACTGAACTCGCGCGTGGCGCGGGAGCAGCCGATGGGTCGGGCTTGCCCGCCGGTGCATTCCAAGTGCGCAATGACTTTGGGTCTGTGGGTTACGGCGGGGCAGCCCCGCCGGAGGGCGATCGTGCTCACCGATATGTGTTTGCCGTACACGCGCTCGACACCGATCAGCTTGGGCCCGACGCCGGTGCCTCGCCGGCGGTCGTTGGGTTTTACACGGTCTTCCATGTCATCGCACGGGCCACGCTGCGTCCGATCTACGCGAGGTAGGCCAAGCGCGCCAACGTGGTGCGACCGATACGCGTGGCATTCGAGGAGGGATTCGCGCTCTCTGTGGCAGACAACCTGTCGCAGAGAGCGTTGCGTGAGAAAGGCAGATCTCACGGTTCAACACGGCGGCTCCTCTCGCCCTGGGAACCAGTTTTCTCACACATACTGAGAAAACACGCATTTCAAAAACACGAAAACCCGCGACGAACACGGGTTCTCGAGAACATACGGCAGAGGCGACGGTCGGAATCGAACCGACTCATGGCGGTTTTGCAGACCGCAGCGTTCCCACTTCGCCACGTCGCCATGACGGCCACAGGGCCACTGTGTGGCCCTGTGGTAATGCAGGAGCGGGTGAAGGGACTCGAACCCTCGACCTTCTGCATGGCAAGCAGACGCTCTAGCCAACTGAGCTACACCCGCTCGAGGAACCGCAGACTAGCGAACGCCGCGTGCCCTCACAACATCTTTGGGGGCGGCATTTGCCAGGGATCAGTATCTACATCCGACATGTGCGCGACAACCCCGCATTCGGACAGTGCCAGAGCAAGCGTGGGAACCCACCTCGCAAGCGCATATGCCTCGATTTGGCCATGTGGGATGTTGACGAGCGTCATCCCGTACGCTCGATCTGCATCGTGGTATTTCAGATCACTTGTGACATAGACATCGACATCCACATCGCGCGCAACATCGATGAACGAGGCACCTGAGCCAGTACAACAGGCGAGGCGGCCGACCGGCTGATCAGTGTCCGCTGTGGTGGTGATCGGGCCGCGCAGCGCTGCGTTGAGACGACGAAACACACCCTCAAGAGTGATCTCGCGTGAGTTGCCAACACGACCAAGTCCTGCCCCGGGATGCTGAACATTCGGCGCGAGTGGCTGTGCATCGGTGATACCGAGTAACTCCGCCATAATGTCGTTCAAGCCGCCAACTGCGCTGTCGAGGTTGGTATGTGCCGCTATGACGGCGATCCCCAACTCCGCGGCCCGCAGAATCAGTTCTGACTGCGGCTGCGCATCGCTCACCGATGACACGCTCGGAAAAATCGGCGGGTGGTGGACCAGAATCGCCTGATCACCATGTGCACGCGCAACATCGATGACTGCAACTCGAAGGTCGAGGGCGACCGCGACCGAGGTCACCTCACGCGTACGTCGCCCGACGATGAGACCAACGTTGTCCCACTCCTCGGCGAGCCCCCAAGGGGCACACGACTCCACGACATCTAAAAGGCCTGCGATATCCATGTCGTTATGTTCCCACGTCGAGAACCCGCGCAGAGGTCAGGTCACACAAAGACGCCGATCAGACCTGCAGTAGGAACCTCTCCAACTGCAGGCCGATCGGCCGAACTACAGGCTAATTGCGTCTCGCTGGCCGGAGACCTCAATTGAAAGCTCCGACACGACAGCCTTCGCATCTCCGAAGACCATCAGCGTCTTCGGGTTAAAGAACAACTCGTTCTCAATGCCTGCAAATCCGGCACGCATACTGCGCTTGACGACCATCACGCACTGGGCCTGGTCGACATTCAAAATTGGCATGCCGTAGATCGGGCTGCTCTTTTCGTGACGGGCCGCTGGGTTGACGACGTCATTGGCGCCAAGCACCAAGACCACATCCACCTGCGGGAAATCGGAGTTGATTTCATCCATGTCGAGCAATTTTTCGTACGACACATTGGCCTCGGCAAGCAACACATTCATGTGCCCAGGCATACGACCTGCCACGGGGTGAATTGCGTACCGGACCTCAACGCCTTCCTTCTCCAGCGCATCGGCCAGCTCACGCACCTTGTGCTGCGCCTGAGCAACGGCCATTCCGTATCCAGGCACTATCACGACGCTGCGTGCGGTCTTCATGATCTCGGCTGCTTCATCTGTTGATGCCGAGCGCACGTTGCCTGCTTCACCGCCCTCGGCAACACTTTCATCAAGCTGTCCAAAGGCGCCAAAGAGCACATTCCGGAAGGAGCGGTTCATCGCCCGGCACATGATGATCGCGAGGATTAAGCCGGAGGTTCCATCAAGCGCACCAGCAACGATCAAGAGCTTGTTGCCGAGCACGAAACCCAGTGCTGAGGCAGACAGACCCGCATAGCTGTTCAAGAGGGCAATCACGGTTGGCATGTCGGCGCCACCGATCGGCACGATCAGCAACACACCGAAGAGCAGTCCGAGCACCACCAAGACCGGCACGAGCCACACCTGGGATGGGTTGAACATGAGCGCCACGATGATGATGATCGCGACGCCGAGCACGCTGAAGTTCACGTAGTTCTGGCCCCGAAAGACGATCGGACGTTGCGGCAACATCTCGTGCAGCTTGCCCGAGGCCATCAGGCTGCCGGTAAAGACCAAACAACCGAGGGTGATTTCAATGCCCAAGACGGCGATTACGAACTTGCCGATGTGGTGATAGTTCAAAAAGTAGTGCCCCAAACCCACAAGGCCAGCTGCCAGCGCGCCGAATGCGTGGCTCAAGGCAATACGCTCAGGCATCGCGGTCATTGGGACCCGCAGGCCCAGCGGGATACCGATCAAGGTGCCCAATGCGAGGGCAATGATGATCAAAAACCATCCGGTTGAGGTGATCGCGGGGTCAAATAAGGTTGCAATGATCGCGATCGCAAACCCAATCTCACCGGCGAAGATACCGCGACGAGCCGTTGCCGCATTGGTCATCCACTTGAGTGAGAGCACAAAGCCCATCACCGCAATCAGGTAGGCAAAGTCAATGATGTTCTGGCGGACGTAATCGCTCACGACTTGGCCTCCTTCGCACCGGCGACAGGTCGTGCGGGCGTACGACGGAACATGCGCAGCATCTTGTCGGTGATCAAGAACCCACCCACGACGTTAATTGTCGATGCGACGACGGCGACGAACCCGAGGATGCGCGCGTAGAGCTCGGTGCTTTCACCCAAGATCACCAACGAGCCCACCAACGAAATCGCCGACAGGGCATTTGTGAGTGCCATCAGCGGCGTGTGGAGGAGCTTTGGGACCTTGCGAATGAGTTCAAATCCGACGAACCCGGCAAGAGCAAAAACAAACAAGCTCGAAATAATGACGTTTGCACTCACGATGCCACCTCCTCAGATCCCGGCTCGGATGCCGCCGGCTCGACCGCCGGCGCGGGTGTGGGCACGGCCTTTGGGGCCAGCCCAAATACTTCGCGCACGCGCGGGTGGACAATCTCCCCCTCGCGCGTCACCAGTGTGTCACGTACGACGTCGTCATCGACGTCGACGTCGACCGAACCCTCCCGCAGCATGAGCTGCAGCAGGTTGGCGACATTTTTGGCGTACATCAAACTCGCATGGGTTGGAATCGTCGCAGGCAGGTTGATCGGGCCAATGACCTTCACGCCACCATGATCGACGGTCTCACCGGCAACGGTGAGCTCGCAATTGCCACCCTGCTCAGCGGCTAAGTCGACGATGACGGACCCAGGAGACATCATGCTCACCATGTCGGTGGTGACAATGATCGGCGCCTTTGCGCCTTGCACCTGCGCCGTGGTGATCACCACATCGCTATTGGCGACAGTCTTGGCAAGCAATTCGCGCTGCTTTTGCAATTGCTCATCCGAGAGCTGCTGTGCATACGCGCCCGAGCCACCACCCTCTTGGTCGGTCTCAAGTGGCAGCTCAACAAACCGCGCGCCCAGACTCTCGACCTCTTCCTTGACCGCAGGTCGCACGTCATAGGCCTCAACGAGTGCACCTAAGCGGCGTGCGGTCGCGATTGCCGAAAGACCTGCCACACCCGCACCAACGATCAACACCTTGGCAGGCGCGATCGTTCCCGCAGCGGTGGTCAAGAGCGGATACATCTTAGGAAGTGCCCCTGCGGCAAGTAGGACCGCCTTGTACCCGGCAATGTTTGCCTGGGAGGAGAGCACATCCATCGCCTGCGCGCGGGTCGTCCGTGGGACCAGCTCCATTGCAAAGAGGGTCGCTCCGCGTTCTGCCAATGCAGCGACAGCTGGCGTTCCGGCCAGCGGTGCCGCCAGGCCAATCACGATTTGCCCTGGGTGCGTATCGGCGACTGCATCCTCATCCACCTGGACACGCAGGAGCACGCGTGCAGCAAGCGCCTGCTCGCGCGAGACGATCTCGGCACCCTTATCGGTATATGCCTCGTCACCGAATCCTGCGGCATGGCCTGCGCCACGCTCGATCAGCACTTTGGCGCCGGCTTTGACCAGCGGAGCGAGGGCGGCAGGGGTTAACGCGACGCGATCCTCACCGGCACGCTTCTCTTGGACGACACCAATCGTCAAGGAGTGGGTATCGGTACTCATCGGCCCGGACCCTGGGGTCGGATTCGTGTGCTCGGCAGGCCGAGCAGGCGACAGCACATCGGCAGCATCAGTGTCCTCGTGATGGAGCTTGGGTCGACAAAACGGAACAGTACTTCACGCACATCGTGTGATCGAATCCACACATGCACTGGAGATGTCCCTTAGGGGGTGCACCTTAGCGTGCAAAAAACGATTTTGGGGGGCGATCGCAACGATCCGAACAAAGTCGTTCGACACCGATGCAGTCTGCGCACGTTACCTGGTTGAGTGGACGTCGGCTACGCCACTAAAGAATCCTCTTGCAAACGGCCCTTCAAGCGCAGAATTGCCTTGGTATGCAGTTGGCTGACGCGGCTTTCTGTCACCCCCAAAACCTCACCAATTTCTCGCAGGGTGAGATGGTCGTAGTAGTAGAGCGACACCACAATTTTTTCGCGATCGGGAAGACGGGCAATCGCATCGGCAAGAGTCTCGCGCAGCTGCGCATTCTCTAAGAGATCACCGGGGTCACTCATACGCTGGTCACCGATCGTGTCGATCAAGGCAACGGTGTCGCCCCCGGCATTGACATTCCACATCTCATCGAGGGCCACAATGCTCGAATTTGAAATTTGCGTCAGTGCCGTCTGGAATTCATCCATATCCATGTCAAGTGCACCCGCAAGTTCCTCATCGGTCGGTGCGCGATGCAACTTATGCTCAAGGTCGGTGGACATCTGTTCGATCGCGCGTGCCCGTGCACGTACTGAACGCGGCACCCAATCAAGTGAGCGCAACTCGTCGATGATGGCGCCCTTGATACGCATCACCGCGTAGGTCTCGAATTTCACCTGTCGGGCAGGGTCATAGCGATCAACCGCGGCGATCAATCCCATCAAGCCATAGGAGATGAGATCTGTTTCCTCAACATGTGCGGGCAATGCCGCATTCATGCGACCGGCGACATACTTCACCAGTGGCGCGTAGGTCAGCACGAGACGCTCTTTTGCACCCGGATCCGCATGATCGCGCACTCGGCGCCACAGCATTCGCAGCTCTTCTTCGCCCTGCGCCGCCCCGCCAGCCCCAGAGGAAATACTCCAACTCACAGACCACTCCTCGCGCGTCGTCGAGGTCCAGTCTAGCGGGAACCTCCCCCGCGCCTATTCTTGATGCCATCGAGTCCGCCAATCAGCCAGAGGTCGCCGAGTGCGGCGACTCTGAGCACTACCAGCATCGCGATGAGTACACCGCCCTGCACCGATGGTGTTCCGAGAATGGCAAGCAGGACAATATTTCCCGCAATCCAAATCGCGCCGCGCACAAATGACGACAGCGCAATGTGTCCAACCCCGGGAGCAACTAGGGTCAACAGCACCGCCACAACCGATCGCTGGAACGGGGTTGGCGGGCGTTTTTGCGCGCGCGGGGTCACAGAATCTGCACGGTCTGGCCCTGCCGTGCGGGCGCGACGGGGATTCCAGCGACCTCGGCGGCGATCTGTGCAGATCGTTCGATGTCGTATTCGGGAAAGCAATGTGCCAAAAGCAGCTGCCCGGCACCGGCGCGTCGCGCGATATCGCCGGCAGCATGCGCATTGAGATGCGCGGCTCCCAACGGAATGTCTGTCTCACCAAATGAACACTCGGTCAGCAACACATCCACGCCCGAGGCGAATTCCGGCAGCGCATCATTGGGCGCGCAGTCAGCCCCAAAACACACAGATCGCCCATCAAAGGAAATCCGCGTGGCATAGGTCGGTGGGAGATGCGGCACCTGACGGTGGGTGATCTCGAGCGCTCCCGGGCACTGCGTCGCGGCCTCAACCCCGACAAGCACCTCAATCTGCATCGCTGTGCCGAGCCCATCCTCACCGAATGCGGCAAGCACCTCACGCAGCCCAGGGGGCCCCGCGACGCGAACTGAATGTCCTGCTCCTGGCCCCCACACCATGTAGACCCGCAGGGCCAGGAGGTCGATGAAATGATCGGGATGCAGATGACTCATCACAAAGAGGTCAATGTCTTCTGGGCGGGTGATCGCACACAGCGCATTGAATGCACCCGCACCGAGATCGAGGCAGATGCTCTGGGTACCGGCGGTGACGAGGTAGCAGCTCTGATGCTCGCCTGGTCGTCCGTACGCCGCACCCACACCAACAGGTGTCACCGCCAATGCTGTGTCTGCTTGCATATCGTCAAGTTTGCCCGAATGCAGCCGACGATGAGTCCAGTGTGCATGATGCGCGTTTCTGCGGTCGACCACCAGATGCCGTGCTATACCACCAGCGTGTCCATTCATCGACGATGTATCGCGGGTTGCGTGCTGATCATGCTGAGTGCCGTCGTGCTTAACGGCTGCGGGCAATCCCCCTACCACGGCCCCGATCTGACCGTTGGTCGTAGTGCACAGCAACTTCTTGATGCCACTCGGATCCATACCGCCGCACGTCCTCAATTCGGGTTGAAGATCAAGTCAACTATCGCGATCGCCCTCACCCCAGCGGCTGCGGCACGCACGTCATATGGGCAATTTCTGAGTGGCACGCAGCTGCCGGTCTCGGGCACCGGTGCCGTCGTCAGGCCCGATCAGTTCTCGCTCGCACTTGGCGTCAACATCGGCGGAGTCGCCGCGCCAATCAATGTCATTCACACCGGCGGCCAGCTCTATGTGCTGGCAGCGGGTCGCACGGTGCGTGTGGTTCGACCTGCAACCAGCATGAGTGTCCCGACCCTGAACGCGCTCATCGGAGCAATCACCGCGCCAACGCGGGTTGGGCAGACCAATATCGGCGGTGTGCCCGCCGTTGAAATTGCTGGTCATCTCAATGGCGCAGTACTCGCACCAACCTTTGCGACCGCGCTGAGAACGCTTCCCTCACTCAACACGACCCCAATCTCGCTCCCCGTACTCATCCAGGCAATCGATGAGGGAACTGCACAGATTTGGGTCCGTGTCCGCGATCTTGCAACGGTACGCATACATGTGATCATGAGCATTCCCTCAACGCGTCACGTCACCCCGGCGCTACGGAGCGCGGCGATTGATCTGACGCTCGATCTCACCGATCTCGCCACACCCCCGACGATCACTGCTCCCGCGCATGCGACACCAATGTCGCTCGCGCAATTGCGCACGCTCCTGACGCGTTAGCGGTCCTGGCCGAGGCCGTCGTGATCGTGCAGAAAGGCGATATTGCGAAGATCGAAGTCCTCGGTCCCAAAGGGCGCATCAAAGAAGCCATCAAGAATCTCCTCGGCGACGATCGTCGTCGTGAGACGCATGGAGAGCGCCAGGAGGTTGGCGTGATCGTACGTGCGGGCCAGTCGCGCGGTCTGGGCATCCGTGCACAGCGCCGCCCGCGCACCGGGGACCTTGTTGGCAGCGATCGCGACACCGGTTCCCGACCAACACAGCACGATTCCAACCTCGGCGTCGCCACGGGCAACCGCGCATGCGGTCCGGTACCCCACCTCAGCCCACTCCATCGCATCGCCAGCAAGCGGGCCAACGAGCACTACCTCGTGGCCTCGATTGCGCACGGCATCGACGACACATGTCGCTACCGGAAGCACCTCATCTGCCCCAATCACAATGCGCATCGTCGCTCCTTGCCCGAATGCATCAGCGAGTGTCGGATAGTGTGTCGATTATGAAGATTCTGGGTGGAACATTCGGACCGGTCGCAACCAACTCCTACGTGGTGTTTGCCGACACCGGGGGTCCAGCGCTGATCGTGGACCCAGCAGCGGGCAGTCACGATTGGCTTGCGCATACCCTTGCTGCGCACGATCTGACCGCAGAGGCGGTCTGGACGACGCACGGCCATTGGGATCATGTCGTCGAGGCCTACCGATGGGCAGATACGGGTATTCCTATCTGGGCGGGCAGCGGTGATGAGGAGTGGCTCGCAGCCCCCGCCCCGTTTAATCCCGCACTCTTTGGCAACCCACCCGTGACACCGGGTGTCACACCGGCTCGCATTTTGGAGGATGGGGATCAATTCAGCGTCGGCCCGCTCGACTTTGTGGTCATGCACACCCCAGGACACTCACCCGGCTGCTACGTCGCCGTGGAGCAGACGCACGGGGAGGCGATTGTGGGGGATCTCATCTTTGCCCAGGGGATTGGTCGCACCGACTTTCCGCGATCCAGCCACACCGACATGATCAGGAGCCTCACTCGCGTGATCAATGAGTTACCGCCTGCCACACGGATCTATCCTGGTCATGGGCCATGGGGGGTCACGATGGAGGAGGCAACCCCGTGGACCAGGATGTTCATGTGAGCACAACTCATGTGACACATGACGCGGTCATGGCCGCACTCCAAGAGGTCCATGACCCCGAACTCCACCGCAGTATCGTGGCGCTGGGGATGGTGGGCGAGGTCACCATCACCGATACTCGCGTCACGGTCTCGATCAAGCTCACCGTTGCAGGGTGTCCACTCAAAGCCGAAATTCAGCGTCGGGTCTCCGACGCCCTTTCTGGGTTGGATGGCGTCGAAACGGCGCATGTCACCCTCGACACCATGACCGATGAGGAGCGCCGTCAGTTGCGCGCAGGAATTGACGGAGGGCCGGAGCGCTCGTCCCCGTTCACCGCAGATTCCTCGACGAAGGTCATCGCGATTGCCTCGGGGAAAGGCGGCGTCGGGAAATCGAGCATCACGGCAAATCTTGCGATCGCACTCGCCCAGCGCGGACACACGGTGGGGCTCCTTGATGCCGATGTGTATGGGTATTCCATTCCGCGCATGATGGGCGTGCATCGCCCCGCGGTGATGGTCGACGATTTGATGATTCCGGTGGAAGCGCATGGCGTGCGGTTGATGTCGATCGGTTTTCTCACCGAGGAAGACTCACCGGTGATTTGGCGCGGGCCGATGCTCCATAAGGCATTGACCTCATTCATTACTGACGTGTTTTGGGATGCGCCTGATTACCTCCTTGTCGATCTTCCTCCTGGCACAGGAGATGTCTCGCTCACCATTGCGCAGCTGCTTCCTTCGGCCGCAATGGTGATCGTCACAACCCCGCAAATCACCGCCCAACGCGTTGCCCGCCGCGCCGCATCAATGGCACGACGCGTCAATCTCCCAGTGATTGGGGTGATTGAGAATATGAGCTGGTTCATCGCGCCCGACACCGGCGCCCGATATGAGGTCTTCTCGGGTGGTGGTGGTGCCTCGTTGGCATCTGAATTGGCGGTGCCACTGCTTGGCCAAATCCCATTGGAGTCGTCGGTCGCCCAGGCCGGAGATACCGGACTCCCCGTTGTTGCCGCCGCTCCGGAAAGCCCTGCAGCACGGGCGCTTGAGCTCACCGCACAGCAAATCATCGCTTCGGTGGCAGGACTCGCAGGTGTCGCGGGATAAACCCCTGAAACAAAACTTCGCCTGATCGTTCTGAAAACACGTTCGCGCTGATATCGTTCGACGGCCCGTTGGCAGACCGCCGCGGCGCCGAACCACCTCTCGTGAGGAGCCCAAGATGGCCTATGTAATCACTGAGCCGTGCATCGGCACCAAAGACACCTCGTGTGCCGACGTGTGCCCGGTTGACTGCATCCACCCCGCTCCCGGGGAAGAGCACCACCAGCAAAGCACGATGCTCTACATCGACCCCAGCGAATGCATTGATTGCGATGCATGTGTTGAGGCATGCCCAGTTGATGCGACGATGTCGGAAGACGACGTCCCGGGGGAACTCGAGATTTTCCGCGAGATCAACCGGACCTACTTCGAGTCTGGCCACGAGGCTGGCGAGAAGATGGTCGCCGACTTCCTGGCGTCAAAGAACTAGCACTCGCGCTGATACCCTGGGCGCCCTCTGCGCCCAGGGCGGTCTGCGCTCTCGAGCTCCTCGCGCGCGCCGACGAGAAAACGATCCTTACGCGATCACCGCAGAGGCATGGTGGAGCATCATCTGCCATCCCTGCGCGTCAAGGACAAACATGTTGGTGGCAGCAACTTCGCTGGCGTGATCGGCCGGCGCACCGGCCGTCCGGACTCGCTCGACACACGTCACCCATGCAACGGGATCGCAGATCACCACCTCGATCACCTCGACGTCGATCGCAATCGGACCGATCCCACTCAATATGACCTCCCAGGTGTCGCGGACTGACTCCCATCCGCGAATCCATGTACTCCCCGGATGGACGCAGGCAATCTCATCGGTCGATGCCCAACAGGCGATCATCGCATCAAGATCCCGTGCGCCAAAGGCGTCATAAAAGCGCTGGTTCATCGCCTCTACTTGGGCACGAATGATGGGACTCGTCACGATGCACCCATCTCGATGCCGGTCATCACCAGCAGCTCAGCATGCACCTCGTGCGCCGCGGCGCGACAGAGCGCTTGGGTCATTTTGCGTCGCGCAATCGCGGGTGGGGTATCGGCAAAAAAGTCATCGGCACGGGTCTGTTCGGCGGCACAGATGAGAAGTGGAGCGATGTCTGTCTCCCTGGCCGCGCGCGCCGCTTGGGCAAGCAGTGGTCCGACAACGAGATCGCGACGCACGAGTGCCATCTCAATTGCCCCGAGTGCGGCGGCAAGGCGCACTGCCTCTGGTCCACGCACGCCTATACCCCCAGAATGTGATCGAAGTTGCCCACAAGCACTCGCCGCACATCTGCCTCGCTCCACTGGGCTAGGCGGGCTGCAAGGCCAATCAATTGCAGTGCCGTTGCGTGATCACCGTAGGGACGATCGGTTCCGAATATCAGTCGCTCGCGCGGCAAGATCACCAGATCCGACAGGGTCGCAAGCGAAGTGTCGAACCACACCCCGGGGTGATCTGCGAGTGCAGCACAGACTGCACGCGCATCGCCTCGGGCGCCGTGGGCGAGAATGAGTCGTGCCCCTGGCACGGCATCAAGTACGTGAAGCAATGGATCGGCGAGCGCACGTGCACCAAATCCCGCGTGCACAATGACCGGCCATCCAAATTCAGTCGCACGTCGCACACATGCAATCGACGCAGCCGACTCGGGTGCCCGCCCCTGGGCAACAGGATGCAATTTGAGTCCGCATGCGCCGTGTGCGGCCGCCTCCTCCATCACCGAGAGCGCCGAGACCTCTGGATCGACCCGGCAAAAGTGCATCAGCCGCGCAGGCGCAACCGCGGCGGACCGTCGCACGGTGGCATTTGCATCCGCGAAATCATGGTGAGCGCCAGGGTCGTTCGGCGCGAATATCACCGTCCGGCGAATACCCCAGGCATCCATATCTGCAAGAAGTCCTTGCACATCAAGCTCGTGGCCATCTTGGTCACGACCGATATGGACATGAATGTCGGCACGCGGGCCTTCGAGGAGTCCCGCAACAAGGCCACGTTCACATTCTGCGATGCGCCCAACATCACACCCGGCCTCCTCCAGGAGCTCGGTGTCGGTGCCAAAGAGCCTCATGGTCGCTGGACGCTGTCGCCCTCGTGGGCAACGATCGCATGCACCATTTCAGGCGGCATGCGGGTCGGCCGCCCACCGGTATATCCCGAGACACCAACGATGGTGTAGTCGGCTCGCAGCAGCACGCTCTGGGTCTCCACATGAGTGATCTGACAGGCGACCGTATGACTGGAACGACCGATCTGAGGAATCCACACCGCGATATCAAGCTCGTCCTCAAAGCGAGCGGAAGCGAGGTAGTCCATCTCGACGCGTCGTACGACAAACAGGTGACCTTCAGGGCCCAAGGGGGCAATTCCGATATGGCGTCGATAGGCGATCACCGCGCGATCGAGTATGTGGGAGTAGCGCCCGTAGTACACGACCCCACCGAGATCGGTATCGGATATCTCCACACGCGTCCGCAGTGTGAATGGGTCGCCGGTGCGATTGTCATTGTCCTGTGAGCGGGGTATCACGGGTCAGAGGGTACCCCGTTTCCCGTGGGAAATTCATCTCGACGTGCCCCTGCCCGCCAGTCCCGCTGCTACCCTTGACCCCGTGAGCACTCGAAAGTCACGCGGGTCCAAGAAGCAATCCGCCGGGCGGCGGCGCAACTACGGCCCTACGCCCGACCAAATTGGCATTCGTAAGTACCTCCCCAACTATTGGGCGAACTGGCTTGGCTTTGCGCTGTTCGGTTTCGTCGGTCTGTCGATGTTTGGCTGGGGCATCTACTACGTCATCGATGCCACCTACGCCGATGCCGTGGTCGCAATTGGCCTCGCCGGAGCCCTTGGCTATATGGTGTTTTTGTTCGGCTCAACTCGGTTGCGCGACTAGGCAACCCGCACGCCGCACGTGGACCGACCGATGTCCTACGGCGTTCCCAACACCTCAGCGATGCACGCCACATCGCCCTTGGCACGCGTTGTCGCAACGCTCAGGGTCGCCTCATGGTCGAAAGCGGCGAGCATGCCCTTCCAGATGGAACGATCCAGACCGCAGATGCGCTCTGGATCATCAAAAGCGAGTTCTTCAAAGGGGCAGGCACAGGCGCGAATCGTTCCGTCGCCCTCATTTTGCGCGGCAAAGCCATAACGAGAGAGCAGACGCACCACCTGCTCCACAGCATTCACCCCATCCTCACCCGGGCGCGTGCGCCCGGCAGCGACCTCGGTCAGGCCAACTTCAAAACCGAAGTCGTATCCGATCCGTTCAAGAATGTCCTGACGTGACGCACCGGACTCATCAGCGGCTGCCTTGAGCAGCAAGGAGGCCAAAAGGTCGTAGTGACGCTCTGGCAACATGACCGCGGATTCATCGGCGGCGAGTCGATAGTGCTTTGCTGGACGGCCGGCTCCTGGGCCGCTTTTACCGGTGCGGCGCTTGAAATCAGCGGTGAGAAATCCTTGGTCGACGAGTTTGTCGAGGTGAAAGCCCGCCAAGCGACGATCAATCCCGACCTCCTCGGCTACCTGGTCCTTACTGACTGCGCCATCGGCCTCGCGCACCATAAAAAACACCCGGCGCCGCGTTGGGTCCCCGAGGGCGACCGCTAAACGCTCAATCTGCGCCTGTGCTGCGTGCTCTGGCCTGATGTCAAGTTGGTCGGTCATGACGTGCTCCCCGAGTGGGCACATGACGCAATTTCGGTGAACTCACCCGGCGGGAGAAAACAATTGTCCAAGAATCGCCGGTATGGGCTACCGCTTTTCGGTTACGCAGGTATCTTATAGAAGAACGCGCGGCTCCCCTAGCTCTGCAGTACGCATTGCAGATCGTGGGGCCTCTACTCACATTCTGCTTTCAGGAGAAGGCTGTGTCGACAACCACACCGCCCGAGCTCGAGGGTTTCGGGCAGTACAAGTTTGGCTGGCACGATCCAGCCCACTATGTGTTCACTCCCAAGAAGGGGCTGAGCGCAGATGTGGTGCGGGAAATCTCGTTTCTCAAGAACGAGCCCGAATGGATGACCAAATTTCGCTTGCGCTCGCTCGAGATTTTCGAGAGCAAGCCCATGCCAAATTGGGGATCTGATCTCGACGGCATCGATTTCCAGGACATCTTCTACTTCATCCGCGCGTCGGAGAAGCAGGGCAAAGATTGGGATGACGTCCCCGCCGACATCAAAAACACCTTCGACCGGCTCGGCATTCCTGAAGCTGAGCAGAAGTACCTCTCGGGTGTGTCTGCACAGTATGAAAGCGAAGTGGTCTACCACTCGATTCGTGAGGACCTTGAAAAGAAAGGTGTCATCTTCTGTGACACCGACACCGCGCTGCGCGAGCACGAGGAACTCTTTCGCCAGTACTGGGCAACGATTATCCCTCCCGGCGACAACAAGCTTGCCGCGCTCAACAGCGCCGTGTGGTCTGGGGGATCGTTCATCTGGATCCCTGAAGGGGTCGAGGTGGAAATCCCGCTGCAGGCCTACTTCCGCATTAATGCAGAGAATATGGGCCAGTTTGAGCGAACGTTGATCATCTGTGAGCCCGGTTCGTACGTGCACTATGTCGAAGGCTGCACCGCACCGGTGTACAGCTCTGACAGCCTGCATTCAGCGGTCGTTGAGATCATCGTCAAAGAGGGCGCACGCTGCCGCTACTCGACCATTCAGAATTGGTCGACCAATGTCTACAACCTCGTGACCAAGCGGGCCGTTGCACATGAGAACGCGACGATGGAATGGGTAGACGGAAACCTGGGTAGCAAGGTGACCATGAAGTACCCGGCGGTCTGGTTGACCGGCCGCGGTGCGCGTGGCGAGGTGCTCTCGGTGGCATTTGCCAGCGAAGGGATGCACCAAGACGCAGGCGCCAAGATGGTCCATGTGGCACCCGACACCTCATCGACGATCGTGTCGAAGTCAATTAGTCGTGGTGGCGGTCGCACCTCATATCGCGGGCTCGTCAAGGTCGAGCCAGGCGCACGTCGCGCGAAGGCATCGGTTGTCTGTGACGCCCTGCTCCTCGATGAGGACAGCCGTTCCGACACCTACCCCTACATGGACATCCAAGAGGAGGATGCATCTGTCGGCCATGAGGCGACAGTGTCGAAGGTGGGCGACGATCAGATTTTCTACCTGATGAGCCGTGGCATGTCAGAGACAGAGGCAATGGCGATGATCGTGCGTGGCTTTATCGAGCCGATCGCCAAAGAGCTCCCCATGGAGTACGCCGTAGAACTCAACCGCCTCATCGAGCTTCAGATGGAGGGCAGCATTGGCTAGCGCGCCAAGTTGGGCAGTCGAGGCGCGCCAGACCGCGACCATGAATTTGGACCAGCTCCCTGTGCTCACAGGTGAAGAGGAGGAATGGCGCTTCACTCCGCCGGCAGATCTGGGCCTCGTGGGAGGTCCGCCGGCAGATGGCACCGCCACACAGACCACAGACACCCGCACCCACGGACCACGTTCCGCGCGCCTGACATTTGTGGATGGACTCCCTGCGGCGCCGACCGACCTCGAGCTGCCGGATGGGGTCATTGTGGCCGAGCTTGGCCAAGCGCTGATTGATCACGAGGACTTGGTGCGTCGTCACCTTTATCAATTGATTGGCTTTGAGGATCGTCCGGGTGCGCTCAATGCCGCGCACTGGCAGGCGGGCACATTTATCTACGTACCCCGTGGTGCACACCTCACCCTGCCGACCGAAACCTTTTTGACCGCGACGGGTGCCCATGGGCAAGTGACTGCACGCACCTTGGTTGTGGTCGAGGAAGGCGCAAAGGCCACAGTGATTGATCGGTATCGATCGAGTGATCTTACCGCTCCCGTCACCGTCTCAAGCGCGACCGAGATTGTCGTTGCCGAAGGTGGAGAGCTTGAGCATCTCTCATTGATCGAATGGGGCAAGGGCGTACGTCATCACGCACGCATTACCGCGAGCGCTGGCAAAGATGCGCGCGTACGTTCGGTCTGCGTCACCCTTGGCGGCGACGTGGTGCGTGTCGAGGCAACCCACATCGCCCGCGGATCAGGCTCTGACTCGCGTGCATTGGGACTCTTTTTTGCCGACGACCATCAGCACTTTGAGCACCGTGTGATTGCGCGTCATGAGGCGCCGCGGTCCTACTCGAACCTGCTCTACAAGGGCGCACTCAAGGACAAGGCCCATACGGTCTTTTTTGGCAATCTCGTCGTGCCTCCGGGAGCCCCCGGTACCGATGCGTACCAAACCAACCGAAACCTCGTCTTGAATGAAGGTGCGCGCGCCGACACGATTCCATTTCTTGAAATCGAAACGGCCGAAGTCAAGTGCTCGCACGCAGGTGCGGTCGGGCGCGTTGATGACGAGCACCTCTTTTATCTTCGCTCACGCGGTGTTCCCGAGGAAACCGCAAAGCAACTGATCGTCATCGGCTTTTTACAAGAGGTGTTGGCGCACGTTGAACTTGATGAGGTGCGCGAAGACCTCGAACATGCAGTCGCCCGAAAGCTCGCATGAGCAACGGGTCCTACATCGACGTCAGTGCAATGGCCGACATTCCGGCCGACACCGCAGTTCGGGTGGAGGTCGATGGAACGCCGATCTGTCTGGTCAATGTCAATGGCGCAATTCATGCAGTCCACGATGTGTGTACCCATGCATTGCAATCACTCTCCGGGGGCTGGGTCGATGGTGACCGCATTGAATGCCCTCGGCATGGGGCAGCGTTTTCGGTGATTACCGGCGATGCGCTCACCCCTCCGGCAAGTGCGCCACTTCCCACATTTGCGGTGGCGCTCCAGGATGGGCGGGTCCTCGTGGACCCCACGCCCAGCCGACCGCATCCCCTGTACGGCAACTAGCAACCAGGAGACTCTCTCAGTTGGCCGATCCCATCCTTCAAATTAAAGGCCTCGAAGTCGCAGTCGAGGGCCGTGCCATTCTCAAGGGCGTTGACCTTGAAATCCCACAGGGCGAGATCCACGCGCTGATGGGCCCCAATGGCTCAGGTAAAAGCACTCTTGCCTATGCACTCGCGGGCCACCCTCGCTACGACATTACCGGCGGTTCGGTGATCTTTGATGGCAAGGACCTGCTCGACATGGAAGTTGACGAGCGCGCGCAAGCCGGATTCTTTTTGGCGATGCAGTACCCCGTGGAAGTTCCCGGTGTGTCGGTGCTCAACTTTTTGCGGACATCATTGAACGCCGTGCGCGGTGAAGAGATCAGTCCGCGGGATTTCATGAAGCTTTTTCAAGAAAAAAGCAAGCTGCTCGAATTCGACCCGAGCTTTACCGATCGCTATCTCAATGAGGGTTTCTCTGGTGGCGAGAAGAAGCGCCACGAGATCCTGCAGATGGCCATGCTCGAGCCACGTTTTGCCGTGCTGGATGAAACCGATTCCGGTCTTGATGTCGATGCACTCAAGGTGGTGAGCCGAGGCGTCAACAGCCTTCGCGGCCCACAGCTTGGCGCACTCATCATCACCCACTACACGCGCATCCTGCAGTACATCACTCCGGATGTCGTTCACGTGATGTTTGAAGGCAAAATCGTGCGCACTGGTGGCCCAGAACTTGCCGATGAGCTCGAAGCGGGCGGATACGCCCAATATGGCTCAGCTGAGCCAGCGATCGCTCCGGGGGCCTAACACCCGGTGACACATGCCGCGCTGATCGATCCTCTGAGGGTGCGCCAGGATTTCTCTCTCCTGGACCCCACAGAGGGCGGCGCGCGTCTGGTCTACCTCGACTCTGCGGCCACCTCGCAAAAACCGAATGCGGTCCTCGAGGCAATGGACGATTACTACCGATGCGCAAATGCGAATGTGCATCGCGGCGTCTACCGACTCGCCCAAGAGGCCACTGAGCGATTTGAGGATGGCCGCCGTGCAGTCGCCGAGCTCGTCACGGCACCGCTGCCAGGAACCATTTTCACCAAAAACGCGACCGAGGCGATCAATCTGGTCGCCTGGGCATGGGGGCTACGCACGCTGCGCCCACACGATGTCGTCATGGTCACCGAGATGGAGCATCACAGCGGTATCGTCCCATGGCAGATCGTCGCGAAAATGACCGGGGCCGAGGTGCGATTCGCACCGATCACCCCGGAGGGTGAACTCGACCATGAATGGATTGACCACACCCTTGCCAGCGCACCGGTGCGCATGGTGAGCATCGTGCATGTCTCAAATGTGCTGGGGACAATCAATCCCGTCACCGACATTGTGGCGCGGGCCCATGCGCATGGCGCGCTTGTGTTGGTAGATGCCTCACAAAGCGTTCCGCACATGCCCGTCAGCTTTGCCGATATCGGTTGCGATTTCATGGCGTTTACTGGCCACAAAATGCTGGGCCCCACCGGGATCGGGGTCCTTGTCGGCAGGCCTGAGCTCCTCGATGAGATGGAACCATTTTTGGGCGGAGGCGAAATGATCGCCGATGTCCGAACAGATGGGTCCGACTGGGCAGACCTTCCCAGCAAGTTCGAGGCGGGAACACCCCCAATCGCCGAGTCGGTCGGGCTTGGGGCAGCATGCGCTTATTTGTCGTCGCTTGGTCTCGATGCGGTACGCGCCCACGAAGTACACCTCACCGCGTATGCGCTGGATGCACTCTCTGAAATCGAAGGGCTACGCATTTTCGGTCCGCGGGATCCCGCACGACGGGGCGGGGCGATCAGCTTCCATCTCCCTGATCTCCACCCCCACGACATCGCCCAACTCGTCGATGCAGACAATATCTGCGTGCGTGCGGGCCATCACTGCGCAAAGCCATTGATGCGGGCGCTCGGCGTCAACGCAACCGCGCGGGCCAGTACCTATATCTACAACGACACCGGTGACATCGACGCATTCGTTACTGCCCTACATCGCGCCCGCGCCTACTTCGCCGGTTAGTCACATGCCCGGACTCGACGACCTCTATCAACAACTCATCCTCGATCACTATCGGCGCCCTCGGCATCGTGGGACCCTTACCGACCCGACAATCGAGGTCGATCAGCACAATCCCCTGTGCGGAGATGAACTCCACATCACCGTACGCATCGTCGATGATCAGATCACCGAGATCGCCCACGCTGGCGAAGGGTGCTCAATCTCCCAAAGCTCGGCATCCATGATGAGCGATGCAGTCGTCGGCCACTCCGTGGCAGACGCGCTCACCATGATCGAGCATTTTCGACGGGTGATGCATGGGGACGTCGCCGCCGATGAGACAATTCTTGGTGATGCGATCGCGTTGGAGGGGGTCGCCAAGTACCCCGTCCGCATCAAATGTGCATTACTGTCTTGGATGGCGCTTAAGGATGGACTCATCAACGGCACCCCGACGGCACAGGAAGACCAATGATTACTGAAGACGATGTCCGCAGTGCAATGAAGCAGGTCGAGGACCCCGAACTCGGGATCAACATCGTCGACCTCGGACTGCTCTATGGGGTGGATATCTCCGAGGATGGATTTGTCCGCCTCGAGATGACACTCACGTCGATGGGATGCCCATTGACCGAACAAATTCTCGGTGATTCCAAGGCCGCAGTCACGCCGCTCGAGGGTGTCACC
>Ga0164296_1000856_pt1 | contig 34419 bp, 16 predicted proteins | sample GEODES057metaG_FD_113533 | JGI IMG/M metagenome (GOLD analysis project Ga0164296, IMG submission 113533) | Dystrophic lake water microbial communities from Trout Bog Lake, Wisconsin, USA - GEODES057 metaG | ecosystem: Environmental > Aquatic > Freshwater > Lake | place: USA: Trout Bog Lake...
AAATGTATCTACAATGGCACTGGCAGAATGGGAATTATTTGTAAATCGATTCGAGAAAGCTACGAGGGGCAATAATACAAAAGCAATAGCCGTAGGGTCGCAGCACTGCACCAGTTTGTTTGCCGATAGTGCCACAGTTCCGGTTGCGCTCACCTGCTACAACCTAGTAAAACCCAAGTTCGATTTGTTTAAAGAAGCTGTTATTGCACTCAATAGTCAGTCGGGCACACAGGGTGGCGACGTGCTTGGTTTCAAGCAGCTAATAAAGAGTATGCGTGCCAAAGTGGACAACTGGCAAGCACTGATTAAAGCAGTCTATCCCGCAGGATCGGACACGTTTGTTGCATTGTTCCCAAAAGGTAAAACACCTTTTAACAGCGGTACGCAGCAGAATAAAGTGGATGCAGTGGGCACATTGATTGAGACCATCGGCAGCGATGCCAGCCTTGCCGCAGTGAAGGCCCTGATAGAGACTTTTTACACCAATATGCTGGCGACATTTGGCACAAAAGACACGTCGAAAGAAACGACAAAAACGGATAGTACCTCCGTAGAAACTGCAAGAATAAATATGTGTGTAGAGATGCAGGGCAACTTTGGCTTGCTGACAACGGCATTTAAAGCCACGCCGCCATTGGCAGCAAAGTACTTTGACGAAGCCTTGCTGAGAAATATTTTGCAGATGATTTTTGCAATGACAATAAAGGCTTTGACCAATAAAAACATATTTAAACGAACTTTTGCAAAGCCACTCACCCAAAAAATACAGGTAACCAACAACACCAATACTGCTTGTATGCTTTTTTTGTCGGATAGGAAATTGGGGCAAATAGGATTGATGTTTGTAATCATTCAACCACTGAGCATAGCCACATTCTTATTGACAGACCTTGGCGACCCCACCACTCAAACCTACCTGAATATTTACAATACCAATCCCCAAATAAAGGGAAAGGTGGTGGTGAAAATACTTTGATATTGATGAGTTATGATTTGAAATAGAATTGTATTTAATTATTTGTATAAATGTTGTGAGGATTGTATAGCTTCGTTGCAATTGTTTTTGTTTAATAATCTATTCACGTTTCATTATAAAAAGAAAGTATGCAAATCATTGTAGAGGACATAAAAACACTGCCAGTTTCGCAAAAAGCAGCACTGTACCATTTACTTTCGGAGGATGAGGAACTTAAAAACTATCTAATCTCTGGCGATGAGCTTTTTGATGAATTGGAACGCAGGGACGCTGCCTATGCCAAAGGGGAAATGAGGCTTACTGATAGACAAGAGCTTTCAAGCCGCTTGCAAAGCCGCAGGAATGGGCTATAAAATACTAAAGTATGCAGTGGTTGACGATGAAATTGTGAATGCCGTTGTTTATTACGAAGCAATTTCGCCTGCGTTAGGATTAAAGTTTGAAACCAACATAGAAAATGCCTTCGATGAACTTGAAACTAATCCAGAAAATTATTTTAACCTTAATGATAAAAAACATCGTAGAATTGTTATCAAAGGGTTTCCTTATGCCCTCATTTACTGTATCGAGGAAACTTCCGTAATCGTTAAATTGCTTTTTCCTTTATTAGAAAATCCTGCAAAGCTTTGGATAGGCATTCGATGATATCATCATTTTTAAAACAATCTACCTTGTTCGCCGGGTCTTCTAAACTGGCTACTATCCAAGTTCCAACGTTCGGCATTTAGTCCATATATCTTATTGTACTTCCTGAATTGTTGGCGTACCAAATCGGCTATCGGCCCCTCCCCTCTCATCCTTACGCCAAAGCGGCTGTCATTCACTTTGCCGTCATGGGCATTCTCTATCAGGTGCCAAACCTTGTCTGCCCTATCGGGGAAGTTCTTATAGATCCAATCATGGAATATTAGTTTGATAGCACCATTCAGCCGTATAAAAGTATAGGCACTAAATACAGCACCTGCATCGCTGGCAGCTTTCATAATTCGTTGCATCTCGTGTTCATTTAATCCAGGTATCATTGGACCGAGCATAACGCCCATCCGTACACCATCCTTCGCCAACTCTTCTATTACTTTTAGTCGTTGTTTTCCTGTTGTAGTGCGCGGTTCCATTACAAGGCGAAGATCTTCTTCGAATGAAGTGATGCTTACCAATACACTTACTAAGTTCTTTTTTGCCATCTCAAGTAGTAAATCTTTGTCTCTCAATATCCCTGCATTCTTAGTAATGATACCCACTGGTTGATTGAATTGATTACACACTTCCAACAATTGCCTTGTTATTCTGAACTTCTTTTCGGCAGGTTGGTAACAATCGGTATTACCACTTAAAGAGATAGGAACTGGTTCCCATTTAGGATTCATCAGAAACTTTCGCAATAAGTCGGGTGCATTCTTTTTTACGATAATCTTTGTTTCAAAGTCAATACCCGCACTCCATCCCCAATACTCAAAACTGTTACGGGCATAACAATAGATGCAGCCGTGCTCGCACCCTTGATAAGGATTCATACTATACATCATACCCACATCGGGACTTTCTACTTTATTTACAATCCCCTTCGCGTGGTCTTCTATATAGACAGTTTTGGGATTAGGCTCCGTCCAATCATCAATAGATTCTATCTGATCCTTTACTTTTTCATTCTTCAAGAATCTATTCCTTGTGTTTATCTGCGCCCCACGCCCTTTAAAATAATTGTCTTCCATGATATAAAGTTTGCCTCGAAGACTCAAAGGCTCAAAAAAGCACAAAAGAGGAAAAAAAGATAAGAAAAAAAATGAAGAGATCTTTTTAGTGTTTCTTTGAGCCTTTGAGTCTTTGTGGCGATTATTACTATTAAAATATACTTGCTTGTTCCAGTTTACGTACCTGATTCAGTAATGGGAAACGTTCTATTGTTTTATAACCATTAGTACCTTCTTTCTTTTTTAATAACAGTATTTCATTCACCATAAACGATGCATTGAAATGGGTGTTGCTATACTCTAGCCATCCTTTTTCGTATTGCCAAGGCAACAGCTTGTACGCAATGCTGATAATGGGTTCTGTAATAAAATGTGGTTTATGTTGTGCATCAGGCTTTATATAAGCCTGCACTTGTTTCAATTCTTTTGTAAGTTCTGCAAGCTGATTGGTTGTCTGAATATTCACATAAATGGTATGCGAAGGGAGACTGCCAAAATCGTTGAGTGTTATCTTAAATGATGGATTTGCAGTTGCAATATTGCGCAACCTATTCACAAATCTACTTTCTGCCAATTCGTATTGACTAAACTTTATCAATGTTATCTGTGGCTTTAAATGCAAAGCTTGTGGGCATTGGTAATTATCTGAGAAGTGCTTTTTTAAAATCATTATCCTTTCATACAAGTCTTCATTTGGCTGTATCACCAATAGATATTCATTGATAGATTCGTTCATAATCATCTTTTTTAGTTGAATAATAAGTTTTCTGCAGGGGCTAGATGGAAGCTGGTTATTTGCTTGCAGGTATCAAACTGATGTTGCCTTCTTAATAAAACCAACTCATTTACCTCAAATGATGCCTCAAATGATGCCTCAAATGTCTTTGGCGAATAATCCAATATAGCCCTTTCGAAAACATCTGGAGGCAACCTCCTAGCTATAGTGAGATGCGGTTTGGTAATTAAGTGCATCGGCGGGCAATTGTTGGTTGTTATAAAATGATTAACTGATTGCAATGCAGTTGCCAATTTCTTAAATGGTTGGGCATTCTGTACCCTTATATATATGGTGTGTGGGGGAAATCCCCCGAAATTATTTAGCAAGACAGAAAACCTTGGCTGTGTGGCAATAGAACGATTCATCCATCTGATAATCGTTTCTTCCATTGCTTCTTTTGCCAGAAAATTGGCTATGGTAATATGTGGCTTTGTCTTTATGGATACCTTCTCTTGATATTTATTATAGAACGTTTGCTTTTCTTCCATCACCTGTTTATACACTTCTGTGCTAGGCGACGCAACCAATAAATATTCATAGAGATACCCGTAGTCATTGGGTAAACTTTTACTTTGAGTTTGGAGCTGTGATGATGTTTCCATAATCAATAAATTTATATACTAAATAATTTAGAACAATATTAGTATTTAATTTTCATTTTGCTAAAATATTTATTTTTCTATTTAAGGAAATTTCTCAAGTTGCCAGGTGGTTTCTGGTCGATTAACAAACTAATAAATACCAAACGCATTATGTTCCGTATTTTCGCCCACTGCTTCTAGGTAATCCGCCGTTTATTTATTTGCAGCTAATGGGGCTGTACTGGTTTCGACAGCAAAGTTCTTTGTAGGTATAAGCATGCAGTGCGTTGGATAATTAGCACTTAAATCTGAATATTCAAACTTTAAATGGCAATACTCAGTATGCCATGGCTGCCTAGTCAGAGACTAGTCCGTCATTAGGGCCGCAGAACAGGTTGGCTTGTTACCAAGTTCTCCCGCCGACTCAAACTAAATACAAGTTGCTGTTGCAGTAGGCTGTGCCTGCAACAAAAGATTATCCAGCTAAGGTGTAGGTCGGTTTGTTTGTTTCCTGCCGACACCCGACAAGCAATAACAAACTAAGCATGTAGAAGGCTTATGGCGGATTTGTTTGGACAGGGGTTCGACTCCCCTCAGCTCCACTTTTTATTCATTAAAGCAGACTAAAAGGCTGTGAATCGTATGATTTACAGCCTTTTTTGCTTTCCGACCCTGTCAATTCATTCATCATATCGTATGGCTAAAGGGATAAATTCGGGCACCCAAAACTTTTAAAAATCTGGACAACCGAATTCCTCTGAAACACTTGTACAGCAGGCAGTTCATAATTTGAACATCTTGTTTTAGGGTGTATTAAAGAATACTTTTACAAACAATTAAAAGGTCACCACATCATGCAAGCAAAAATGTCGATTCTCTTTTATGCAAAGAGAGCCAAAACCACTACAGAAGGTTTAGTGCCTATTTACCTAAGAATTACTATTGATGGTCAACGTCTTGAGATTAGTACTAAGAGATATGTTGAACCATTGAAGTGGAGTTCTGAAGCTGGAAAAATGAAGGGGAATTCAGAAGAAGCAAAAAGTATAAATAGCTATTTAGATGTTACTAAAGGGAGTGTGTATGATTATCAAAAGGAATTGATGCAACACTGCCTTGAAGTAAATGTCGAAAATATGAGAAACAAATTGCTGGGTATAGATGAAAAAGCAAGAATGTTAATCCCAATTTTTCAGGAGCATAACAAAAAGATGGAGGCATTATTAGGGGATGAGTTTTCTACAAATACACTCATAAGGTACAAGACTTCACTTAAGCATACCTTAGAATTCTTGCAATGGAAATATAAAGTCTCAGATATTGACATTCGCAAAATAGATCATGCTTTTATTTCAGAATTTGATTTTTTCCTTCGCAGCGTTCACAAATGCAACAATAATACAACCATCAAATACTTAAAGAACTTTGGTAAGATTGTAAGGATTTGTATTGCTAATGGTTGGATTACTCAAGACCCATTCGCCAATTACAAACCCAAAGTTAAAGAAGTAGAGAGAGCGTTTTTGGACCAGATAGAAATTGATGCAATTAGCAATAAAGATTTCAAAATTGGTAGGCTAGGGTTGGTTCGCGATATTTTTCTTTTTAGTTGTTACACTGGCTTAGCGTATGTTGATGTAAAGCAACTTACCAAGGAAAACATTGTAATTGGCATTGATGGCGAAAGATGGATATGCACACATAGACAAAAAACAGATAGCCCATCTAACATTCCATTACTCGCTTTTGCAGAAGGCATTTTATTAAAATATAAAGAACACCCTCAATGTCTTAATAAGGGGTCATTACTTCCTATACTCAGTAATCAAAAAATGAATAGTTATCTTAAAGAAATAGCAGATGTTTGTGGCATCACTAAAGAGTTAACCTTCCACATAGCTCGGCACACATTCGCTACTACCATCACGCTTACCAATGGTGTGCCTATAGAAAGTGTTAGTAAAATGCTTGGTCATAAAAACCTGAGAACCACTCAACATTATGCGAAAATTATCGATAGAAAGGTCGGTGATGATATGAGTGCCTTGAAAGAAAGGCTTAAATCAAAAGAAACAAGTGAACAGCTAAAAGGTAAGGTAAGATTATTATAAATAAATACAGAGAAGGATTAATGACTATAATAACAAGAATAATATTTATTCTTGTTATTGCAATAAAGTACAACTAATGTCAAAAATAAAAGAGTTTCTGAATTTCCCTAACCCTGTTTCATTGCCTTTTCATACTAAAATATAATTTTTTGGAAATAGTTACAGTTATCATATCTAACGTATACTATATAAATTCCTTTTGAAAAGCTAGAAATATCAGTAAGATTGCTGATATTACTTGTTTTGGTACTTAATAAGACTCTGCCTGTTAAATCATAAATAGTAATAATTGCAGCCTTTGTTAAAATTGCATTGAAACTAATATGCACTTTACCTAATGTCGCATCCGATGATATTTTGACTTTTGGATTACTTTGGTTTGTCACACTAACCACTTTTGAAAAGTTTTCCAAACCATCCGCATCTTTCATTACTAATCTATAATCGGTAGTAACAAAGGGAGACTCATCCACAAATTTATATGAAGCACCTTTACCTTTTGAAACAACAAATCCCAATTCATCCCAAGAGTTTAATTGGTTTAATCGCTGTATTGAAAACCCTTTAAGATTGATCTCATTTGTAGTTTCCCATTTCAGTTCATTGGTTTTATTAAATACTACCCCAGAAAAATCTATCAATTTAACAGGAAGGCTACCCGCAGTAGTAAAAGACCAAACATCGCCTGTAACAACAGAACTGTCTGCCATGACAGCATCTACTCTCCAATAGTAGGTAGTACCAGTAGTAATTTTAGGTAATATAAAAACATTTTGTTCTTCTGAAGTATTACTTTGAAGAATCAGATCCACCAATGATGTGCCAAAATAAATCCTATTTGATACTGCATTATAAGCAGGTTTCCACATCAATTGGTCTCGAGTAATTGACACATTTGTTGCTCCATTGAACACAATCGGGAAACTTGTTTTGTTACTTCTAAACCCTGGAATCCAATAAGTGGCTTCACCCCTCTCATATGCTCCTAAGTCAGGCATACCATCAGTTACATCATTTGTTATCCCAGTAATACTCATCCCCTTGTTTACCAATGCAGAACCAGCGCTTGGCCTGAAATCATAAGATGCTGTATCTACCAAAGGCAAAGCCGTTGTTTTATCGTAATTATTACCAATCTGTTTCAAGAATTGAAAAGCTGCACCCTTCCATCCACCATAAGTCCCCTTGCCAACATTGTTGTAAATGGAACTATAAAGGTTTGCACTATCAACCTGAGATTCGAGTATGACAGAACTCAATAAAGGCGGACTAATCAACTTTGAATTATTGAAGGAGGTATTGTTTAAAGCTCTGTTTGCCTGTGCGGGCGTTGGGAAACTAGGTGATTTTATTTCTACACCAACAGAGCCTAAATTCCAAGTTACGTTGTGGTCAACGGTCAATCCTGCTGTGGTATCATCGCCCCTAATGCCCTCCCCACAAGCCCAATAAGTTGGCACCGTACCAGCGTAACCATTATGCAACCAGTTATTGTAAATACGTGTACCCATTGTTGAGGATGTATTTGTTTGGCAATTGGTATAAATCATCGAAACGTCTTTATTCCCGCCAAAACAAGATAAAAAGGCGTCGTGAAAATGATTGTAACAAACGTTGTTAGAGTCTTGCCCAATTTGTAAAAGAACACCACCACTACTATAAATGTCATTATAACGAACAGTTGCTTTTCCTGCTTTTCCAATATACGAGTCGAACGTTTTGGAAATTTGCAATAATGGTGTCGCCAAGGATGTATTATAATCGAAATCGTGGAAATTATTATTTTCTACAAGGTTGCTTTTGCCAGCAATTAGCAATGAACTCAACGCACCATTTGCAAATGTGTTGCCTATCACCTGACAATTATTGCCATAAATGGTTGGGAAATTATTCTCATCGTTGTAACCAGGCTGTCCAGAAAGCACCTTATAATATTCAGTCCAAGAGGAATTTAAAATAGTATTGTTTTTAAGTACTAAATTATTACAGCCCTCATTAAATGCATTGAATTGAAAAGCCGTTCCCCAAAAAGTAATATTCTGAACTACTAAATAATGTTTTGAAGTTGCCTGTAAAGCAAAGTTCCTAGTCTTTATTTCTATCCCGCCAGAGAGGCTGGGGTTCTGCCCATCTGGAGGATAAAAATAGAGCAAGTGATTGGCAGTATCATTGAACCATTCGCCAGGGGCGTCTAAAAATTCTAATTTACCTACCAGATAATAACGGTCATCATTAAAAGGTTGGGCCAAATCTATTGACGTAAAATCTTTCGGATAAGTGAATGTAGAAGTACCTGGCGTATGGCTAGACACTATTCGGCTATAACAATAATACTGCGGCCCCACATTTAAGACAGCTAAAGCCCCTTGCGCATTCAAACCAGAACTCGCCAAACTATTGGGGCTGGCATCCACTATCGTTCCATAAGCAGAACCATTGCCAGCATCAGCCCAACGTGAGGAATCCCAAAAATTCCAATTGCCAACAGAATCCGTTTCCAAATTTGGCCAACGGGCTTGTACCATTGGCTTGCCTTTATAAAACAGTTGCTCAAAATTAGTTCCAGTATATGATGCCTGATAAATAGGAACAATGTCATTAGTTGACATCCAACTAAGGGTATCATAAACATCTGTTCCAGAAATAATTGCTTGTTCTCCATTATAAGCTGTCAACACAATTGGTGCAGCGGCTGTACCCGAAAAGGGAAAAGTAGCCACTTCGCGATAGGTACCCGCCCGTAAATACACAGTGTCTCCGGGTTTGCTTGCTTTAGACAAAGCATAGTTTATGGTTTGAAAAGGCAATAGGATTGTACCAGGATTGGTATTGCTCCCAGATGGTGAAACGTAATACCCTGTTGCATTTGCTTGTATTAATTCGATAATTACTAAAAAGATAATTACTGAAAATTTCTTTATCATATAGATTTATTAACACCCTTTATGCCTTATACTATACCCACTGACCATTGTAAGATACCCACTGACCATTGTAAGATGCCTATTACAAGTTGCAAGATACCTAGTAAGTCTTACAAGATGCTTCTTACAAGTTGTAAGATACCCACTAAATCTTATAAGATGCCTATTACAAGTTGCAAGATACTCCGTTACTCTTGTAAGATACCTATTACAAGCAATAAGATACTCACAGAAAGCCCCCCAAATTTAATTTCAGACTCTTTTTGATTTGAACTTGGGGGAAGTGTTGACGAATTATATTATTCCCCACTGTTACCCAGGACTGCCTGATACCAGTTTTCTCCATTCAATTGCTTTATTAATCACAGAAGCCATTTGAATAAGATTGATTTATTCAAACGGCTTCTTCTTATAATTCAATAATAATGACTAATAATCATATCATTATTGAAGAACAATTTTATTTCTGTAAGTCTTTCCGTTCATATCGATCTCTAGAATATATACTTGCTTGGCAAAGCCTGTCAAGTCTATATTTATGTTGGCATCTGTTGTTGATTTAGTCAACAATTCATTGCCAGAAGGTGAGAATATTTTGATAACGGACGTTTGTAGTGAACTATTATTCGTAGGCAGAGACAAGTGTATCCAATCTGAAGTAGGATTAGGCCAAACCTTGATGGCAAACGGCTCATTCCTTTGAACAGTAACTACTTTAGAAAAACTTTGCTCGCCATTTTCATCAGTCTGTATCAACCGATAGTAGCTTAAAGTTGATGGAGTAGAATCTTCAAAGTTGTATGTGGAAGCCGTTCCTTTAGCAGCTAAAAAACCTATAGTTGCCCAATCCCCAGTTTCTTCTTTGCGTTGCACTTCAAATCCTTTGCTATTTACTTCTGAGCCAGTTTGCCAGCTCAATTTATTTACAGTAGTAAGTGCAGTTGCATAGAAATTGGTCAGTTTGATTGGAAGCGATGCTGGGTTACTGACCGTAATAAAGAACCGATTTGCTCCTATACTTGCCGTATCACTCGTGACATTGAAATCATAAACTGGATTTAAACGAACATTTTGAGACGTTCCAAGGAACTTATCAATCAATTGAATCTCGCTGGAACTATCCAGCCCATCAAAATCACTGAATGATAACCGGAATGTACCTGTTGAAGTACTATTGACTCCTAATTGGATGGTATCAGAGGCCGTAATATCTGAATAGGTAGCAATTGCCAACTTCTCATTTCCCTTAACAACATTCAGCACTTGAGCAGCATTGCTGAAAGAAGCTGCATCCCAAACCGAATTGTATACTGGGCTACCCTCGTTATTAAACCTTGCAACTATTTCATCCAAAAGATCATTTGATGTTGTTTTCAAACCAACTCTGATTAGTTTATTTAAAGGCATTGCACCAAAATATTCAGTATTGGGGATAACGCCACTTGTTTTATGGGATTCCTGAAAAGTAACATTGCTAGCAGAACCAGCTTGGGTTGCCTCAACAAAAAATGCTTGTCCACTCGCAATATAATCTCCATGTGTATTATCGTACCCAGTTGCCCCATTGGCTATTACCCCATTAGAAAAGGTTGTAAAATTACCACCTCCACCAAAAGGACTATATGTCCACATTTTATTGTAGATTTTTGAACTATTCGCTGCTTGGAAAGCCGTATAACTAATTTGACTCGGGTATGGGTTAGCAATTAATGTGTACTTACTCAAAGCAGTATCGTACAAAGTAACTGATTTTGCCCCTGTTGTAATTGTACCACTTACACTAAGTGTAACTGATTCTGGAGCTGTCGGAGAAGAAGTTTCCAACTGATTGGCACAAGTGACATCCGAACTACTCCTGTTGCCACGTATGTTAATGGAATAACCAACTCCTGGGGTAAGGTAAGTTCCAGTGGTGTTAGGAATACTCACATATCTGCTTCCATTTACTTTAGTGGCATTGTAGGTAAACATACTTGGTGTATTTGTTTGGGTAACATCAAAGCCATTGCTGTTGTACTTATCAGTGGTTCCACCATATCCAGTTGTAGTACCACAAGGGGATCCTCCGCTGCCAGAGCCAGTTATATAAATAAATTTCTGCCAAGAGCTATTTATTAGTGTAGAAACAGGACTACCAATGTAACTAAACTTGCGGGCAGTTTTTGCAGGAATATAACGCCAGACTGATACAGTACCAGTAATTGAACCAATTACTTGGTCAATTCTTGCAGTACCTGACGCATTTGAGATTAACTGCAAATTAGCAACACCTGTGTTCAAAGTACCACTATTAGGCAACAATACCCCTATCAACCTCAGTGAATTTCCTAGTGTAATGGTATTAGAGGTTGAAATTGTTAGACTATCTAAGGCATTGGTTGAATCAGTAATAGTTTGATTAAAATAAATTGTACCACTTGCAGCCCCAGCAAACGTAAGATTTGAAGAAGGAGAGCCAGTAATCAACCCTGTGCCTGTAACAGAGCCATTAACAGTTAATCCAAATCCATTTAAGTTAATGCCAGAGTTCAAGTTAATACCTCCAACTGATAGGTTGGCTGTGAGTTGAGGGGAATTATTACTTATGATGACATTTGTTGAAGAAGTAGGTAACACGCCACCACACCAGTTAGATGCGACATTGGCGCTACCACCATTCACCCCAACATAACTATTTGCAGTACAAGTGCTTGAAGTCGTAAACGACCAAACTGTACCAGTAACCACAGATCCATTACTCATCACAGCATCAACTCTCCAATAATAAGTTGTTCCGCCACTCAGTGTAGGCAAGGTAAAAACATTGTGTTCCTCAGCAGTAGTTGCCTGAAGTGCTAAATCGGTAGATATTGTTCCTAAATATATTTTATTGTATACTGCATTGTACGCTGGTCGCCACATCAGTTGATCCCTTGTTACAGATACTCCAGTAGTTCCATTAGGCAATATTGGAAAACTGGTAGTACTACTTCGATAACCTGGAATAAAGTAGGAAGTATCTCCCAATTCATACGCTCCCTCATCTGGTGCAGACCCACTAACATAACCCGTTATACCAGCTATTACAGTTCCTGCGTCAACCAAAGCGGAACCAGTTGCTGGCCTGAAATCATAATGTGTACTATCCATCAATGGCAATAGCGCATTGGAGGTATAGTTATTGGTCACGTTACTTGAATAAGGATAAGTACCACTTCCCCAAGACCCCGATATACCTTTACCTGCATTATTCTTAATTAAGCTGTATTGATTCTCGTTGGCTAAAGAAGTAGCATCCAACAGGATAGAATAATAATAAGTTGGCGTTTGGACATCATACCAAGAGTTGCTATAAGAAGAATTGTTATATGCAAAGTTTGCCTGAGTAGTAGTAGGGTTGGCAGGATTCTTTATTTCTATCCCCGCTCCACCAAGATTCCATGTAAGGTTATGGTCTACTATTAACCCGGAAGTAGAATCATCGCCACGTATTCCTATGCCACCTCCCCAATATTGATGTACACTACCTGCATAACCATTGTGTATCCAGTTTTTATAAATATGCGTTCCCTCTGTGGTGGTACAGTTACCGCTACCAGCAGCAGGACTTGTGTAAAGCATCGCTACATCTATATTACCACCATAACAAGATAGGAACCCATTGTAAATGTGGTTGTAATAGATATTGTTAGAATCCTGACCTATTATCAATACGACACCGCCACTACTAAACATATCATTATACCTTACCGTTGCATCACTAGCATAGCCCACATAAGAACTCCAGTTTCTTGAAATTTGTAAGAGAGGAGTTGTCAAAGAAGAATTAAAATTGAAGTCATGGAAACTATTGTTTTCAACTAAAGTATTATGTCCACTAACCATAAGCGAACTCAATGCCCCATAAGCAAACGTATTTCCGGACACTGTAGCTTTGTTACCAAATATAACAGGGTAATTACTTTCATTACCAGCACCAAAAGATCCTGAGTTAACATTATAAAACTCTGTCCATGATGAATATAAAACGGTGTTATTTTCAAAGGTCATGGTATCACAACCGCCAGTTAATGAATTAAACTGAAAGGCTGTACCAAATATGGTTATATTTTGAATGTTCAGCTTATCCTGATTAGTTGCTGTTATCCCAAAATTTCTACTCTTTATCTCGATTCCTGCCGACGGAAGGCTCGGAATGCCAGCACCTGTTGGTGGATAGAAATAGAGATTGTGGGCTAATGTATCATAAAACCATTCACCTGGGGCATCTAAGAAATCAATTTTTCCAAACAAATAATAACGATTGTCATTATAAGGTCTGTCTGAAGCAACAGAACCACCAAAATCATAAGAACCTGTTGTTGGATAGGTAAATGTATTTCCAGACTGTGTCAACACGGGACGAGTCCAAGTGTAATATTGGTGACTTACATTTAAAACAGCCCAAGCACCAACTGCATTTAATCCTGAACTAGCCAAACTATTGGAACTAGCATCTACTACTGTACCCAAGGCAGATCCATTGCCTGTACTAGCCCATCTGTTAGCATCCCAGAAATTCCAGTTGGTTCCAGTAGTATCTAATGACAAATTTGGCCACCTAGCTTGAACCATTGGTTTTCCGTTAAAAAATAATTGCTCAAAATAGCTGCCACTGTAAGGTGCTACATACACACTTTTACCATTTACAGTTGTGGTAGTCCAAGAAAGGTTAGTAGCATCAGTACCTGATATAATGGCTTGTTCAGTCTGATACCCACTAATAGTAATATTAGGTGTGGTAATATTAACGGTTTCCCTGTAAGTACCAGCCCTTAAGTAAACAGTATCTCCTGTGGTTACTGATGACATTGCTTGAGCAATTGTTAATAATGGATAACCTATGGAGCCCACATTGGCATCACTTCCTGAATTGGACACATAAAAGGTGGTAGCAGAGGGCGTAGTTGCTGTTCTTGAATTACTTGCTGGTCCAGTAGCATAACTATTTGAAGCTGTTATAGTAAAGGTGTATGTTTTTGATTCAGCTAGTTGTGGCATCGAAATAGGACTACTTGCACCAGTAGCTGTAAAAGTAGAAGCCCCAGAAACTGCTGTCACCGTATAATTTGTAATAGCACCCTCCCCAGTATAGGTTGGTGCAGTGAATGTTACTGTAGCCGTTCTATCACCAGCAACAACGGTGTTCAGAGTGGGCGCACTTGGTGCAGGATTAAAGGCGTAAAGGTTTCCAATACCATAATAGCTTGCCGTAGAAGTAGGCAAATTAGAAGTAAAGGCCATAGTAGCTGTGTAGGGATTACTACCAGATACAGCACCTAAAGCAGAAGACTCAGTGTAATAATTGTTTGAATAAATACCCAAGACAGTACCACTAGCAGAATAGGTACTACCCTGATCCACAGAATTATATTGAAAAGTAACACTCGGTGTTGTATTTCCACTTGCCAATATAGACCATTGAAGATTCACCACATTACTTGGTGAGTAAACCGTACCCAGCAATGTGCTAGAAACCCCTACTGTTATATTTTTACCAGAAGTACCTCCAGTAAATGTTAGTGGTGCATAACTAGTAGCAGTACCTATTGGGAAGATAGTATTACCTATAGAAGGAACTGAATACCATACTAACTTACCAGTACCATTGGTATAAATATAACTTGTCGTGGTATTATTAATGGTTGCACTGTTTACATTAAGATTGTAAGCACTCAATGCCAACAATCCACTCGTAAATTTCAAAGTACTATTCAACGTAAAGTTCGAACCTAGTGAAACTATATTATTAGGTGAAGTACCTGTATTTTTTATTTCAATCGTTGTAGGAAAACTAGCACCAAAAGCATCACAACTAAAAGTTTGTGCTGTACTACCGTTCATTACCAAATTTCCAGTTGTACCAGTAGTCTGGGTAAATGTTCCACCACCAGATTTACTAAAGTTACCTAATACTTTTAAAGTGCCAACAGCCCCTGCATTTGAACTTGAGTTCAAATAGAACAAGGTAGTATTAGCTGTCTGAGTAAAATTATTTACAGTTAAATTACAGGTAGATGTGCTATTAGTAAAATTAAATAATGTTATGTAGCCTGTACCAGAAATAGTTAAGTCACCATTACATGTATAATTATAGGTATTACCAGTACTTGTTGTTGAAATAAAGTTCAACCTACCTGCTGAAATATTAATTCCACCTGAACCAATAGATAGAGTTGCAATAGTTGAAGGAAATCCTAAATTACCTCCTGTCATTGTGATACCACCTGTTCCCACAGTAATACCAGTAATAGCTGAGCCAAAGCCTAAGGTACCACTTGATATGTTTATGGTTCCAAAGGTTATTGCAGATCCTCCATTAGATAGAGAATTTATGCTTAGGTTACCAGTAGAAGTAAGCCCTGTAGCATTCATAGTAAATATATTAACAGATGACGGGAAGTTTGTAACTACAACTTGTCCAGTACTGTTAACTGTATTACTCAATCCTACATTTACAGAAGTATAGCTTGCAGCAGGGAATGTTCCATTGTCAGAACGGGTATGATTGTAAGTAGAACCGCTATTAAATATTAATGTGGAGTTATTGGCATTACTAAATGTACCTGCATTATTTACTATACCTGTAACTGTTGTTACACCATATTGTGCATTGTAAATATTCGTGAATGTTCCATTGGCATTCGAATTTACATTTAAAGTCCCAGCTATACCACTAGTCACTCCCGGAGTATTAGCTAAAGCAAGCGTAAATGCATCAGTTGTAAGTGAAGTTAAAGAAAGTGAACATCCAGTCGGAACACTTATTTCATCGCCACCATAGTTATAACTACCTACAGTTAACGTGGCCCCACCACTTGTAGATTGTAAACTTACAGCAGCAGTTCCACTCAAAATCAATTGGGCTATAGATTGTGTAGGAACATTGGTTACATTGGCATTACCCGTAAAATTCAATATATCCGAAGTGGAAGTGGAGGTTCTTGATGGACTCCAATTAGAGGAATTTTGAAAATCAGTTGATATTGCTCCAGTCCAGGTGAAACTAGTATAATTGTACAGCAAACTTGCACTATTTGTAGAGCCTACAGTAACATTGATAGAACTTGTAGAGAAATTGATGTTGGTTGCGTCCGAAATGGTTCCACTTGAAACACTACCTGTTACTGTTGGGCTAGCACTCAATCTAGAAAATGTAGTAGAGGCAGCAGTAGCCAATACTAAATCAGCAGTACTATTTACTACTCCACTTGCAAAGCTGTAAGGGAAAGAAACTGTTCCAGTCGTTGCTGATGTAGCACTGATACTATAAACAGCACTATTTGCATAACTCAACAACGGACTGTTCGCTGTACCAATTGCAGATGAACCATATTGTACTTTAAAAGTAGCAGCAGTTGCAGCAGGTGTAATAGTAATCGGTGCATAAACACTATTATAACCAATAGGCAATGTAAAAGGAGTAGATGACGAAGCTGCGTAATTAGCCTGTCCTGAAATATAAGAAGATGCACTGCCTCCACTAAATCCACCAGCTAAGGTAACTGGATAAGTTGCTGAACTTACCAATATCCCCTTGGTTAATTTCAAACTACCATTAACGGTTAAAGATGTTCCAAGTGTTACCGTAGAGGAGGCCTGATTATTTATCTCTATTATTGAAGGTCCAGTACTAAAATTATTACTACTAAACGTTTGGGCTGCACTACCTTTCAAAACAAGTGTCCCCGAAGCATTATTATCTGTTTGGGTAAATCCACCTGCAGTTTTATTAAAGTTACCTGTAACGGTTAGCGTGCCTGTACAACTTCCCCCTGCTTGTTGTGCATTCAAATAAAATAGAGAGGATGCGCCACTTTGCATAAAATTATTAACCGTTAAACTACCATTATAAGTTGTTCCATTTGCTACAAAGTTTACCAAGGTTACATAAGCGGTAGCTGCTGCCATATTCAAATCGCCCGAGCAAGTAATGGTTTGACTTCCACTTGCAGAAAAATTAATCCTTGGTGTTAATGCCCCACCTGATGGTAGGTTGATACCACCCGAACCAACATTCACGGTATTGATGGCTGAACCAAAATTCAACACGCCACTTTGAACAGTCAAATTATTAACAGTCAAAGTATTACCAGAAGGTGATAAAGAACTTATGGTTACCGAACCAGTTGTAAATGCAGAGGGCTCATTAATGGTAAACGTACCCACAGAGGCTGGAAAGTTGGTAACATTAATGTTGGCTGCCGCTGTTGTACAACCACTCATACCCACATTAACCGAAGTATAACTTGCAGCAGGAAAGGTACCGTTCGCGTCTGTCCTGTTATGATTGTAATTTGAATTGCTATTGAACACTAATGAAGTAGTAGTGGCATTACTAATAGTCCCAGCATTGTTTACAGTACCCAAAACAGTGGTCACCCCATATTGTGCATTGTAAACGTTTGTAAATCCGCCATTTGCATTCGCATTAATGTTTAAAGTCCCAATTATATTACTGGTTACTCCAGCAGTATTTGCTAAGGCAATCGTAAAGGCATCGTTTGTAAGTGAAGCCAAAGAAAGTGAACAGCCAGAAGGAACACTTATTTCATCCCCTGTATTATTGATACTACCTACATTTAACGTTGAACCACCTGCTGCAGATTGAAGTGTAACAGTTGTATTGGCTCCACTCAATACCAATTGCCCAATAGTTTGGGTAGGCACATTGGTTATAGTACCCGAAGGACTGCTTGTAAACTGTAATATGTCCAAAGTATTTGGGGATGTCCTATCTGGATTCCAGTTATGTGCTACAGTATAATCACTAGAGGTAGCACCAGTCCAGGTATAGGTCAATGGTACTGCTGTATAAGTCAATTGTACTGCTGTTGAAGTATAACTGATAGCCCAGTTGCTACTTAACCCGTTAACACTCGCCAAAGTACCCACAATAGTTCCACTACCTGCACTGATGATGGTAATAGTGGTAGTAGAACTTGGGTTAGATACCAAATTCAAATTCACGGTCAAATTAGTAATGGTCATTGTTTGACCAGATGTCAAACCAGAGTTCTTAAGTTGGTCAAAGTTTGTTCCCGCAGTAGTACCAGAAGCCAAATCAACATCTACATTCAAAGCTCCAGTTACACTCATACTTCCTGCTGCTGCAAAGTCGGCCAAACCATATCCACCCGTACCACCAGGGGCAATAACACTACCTGAACCTGTGGTCACTCCTGGAATTTTGTATAGATAGGCATTACCAGAATTAGTATTGATAATTCCTGTATTGGTAGTTGAACTCGTTGACGCTATTGCAGTACTAGTATAATAGCTGGCATTACTAAACGTAATAGTACCGCTATTGGTAATTGTCATTCCTGGTATGTCGCAATTAGCATTTATAATACCAGCATTGGTTAAAGTGGTAACACCACTACCCTGAAAATCTGCGTTACCACCAGACGATGGAGCACCCGTATAATTAATAACTCCAGAACTGGTATTTGAAACAGATATGGAAGGTGTGTTATTTGATGATGCATAGAAGGCGTACCCATAACCTGCGCCACTATTATTAGTGTTGGTTAAACTCAAAGTACCGTTATTGTAAACATTAAAAAAGGCACCTATACCGTTAGCGTATATATGAAGGGTACCCACATAAGTTGAAGCATTTGAAATATTTCCAGTGAAATTACCCTCATTATCAAATTTACAAATACCAGTTGCACCTGCTGCACTATATAAATAGATCGCAGATTTACAAGTTCCATACACATTAATAGTTCCATTATTGGTAAGGGTTGTATTCAATGATGTTCCTGAGGAAGTTATTTGTATAGCATATAAACTAGCTAGATTTTCATAACAAGTGATGGTTGCACCCGTTTTAACAGTCAAGTTACTTCCACCACCGTTTTGGTTAATTAAACTGTAAGTCACACCATTGCCTGCGCCCGGTGCACCAATAGTAAGGGCACCATCAAGAATACCATTTGATGTTCCAGTAGCCACATAAATAGCATTCCCACCTGATGCAAGATTTAAGGCGGTACTACTGTTAAATGTCATAGTAGGTGCTGCCAAGGAATTAGTCCAAGTTGTATTACCAAAATAAACAGCATAACAACTAGAATTTGAAGTGCCCGTTACATTAATTGTTAAAGATCCAGTACCAAAATATCCATTTCCATCTGTATTGGAATGATTAGTATTTCCAGAAATATAATTAGCATTTAAAAAACTAATACCTATTGGATAACTACCACTTGTATTGGTTGCATTGGTAACCGTCATCAAGCCATTATTAGTAATAATTCCCCCAGCCAATGTTACAGGTGTTGAAGTACCTAAAACCGTTAGAGATACGCCATTACTAATTGTCAAATTTCCTTGTCCGGTAGAAGAATTACCTACTTGCAATTGAGTAAGCGTATAAGTACCGCTAGCAATAGTAGGCGATCCAGTGTTAATGATAGCAACATCGGTAGAAGAATTTCCTGGATAGCCAGATCCACCACCCGAAACAGTCCAGTTAGATGCATTTGCCCAGTTGTTATCGCTAGCCCCAGTCCAGGTATAGGTAAAAGGCCCTACCGCTGTCACAGTTATATTTCCAGGAACATAGGATAATGTATAATTTGTGGCAGACAACCCACCGCTAATGTTAATAGTGGGTGATCCACTTGCAGGAGTAGTAGTGGTATAAGTTGTGTAATAATTTGCAGTACCTGTTACAACAGTTGAAGCATCACCATTTTGTAAACCACTTGTTACCGTATAAGACCCAAGACCAGTAACCGTAGCCACAGCAGTACCATAATTTACGGTTTGGTTTCCTACCGTTAAGGTTAAAACAGCCTTTGCTACTGCTACACTAACTGTACCCGTTTTAGTATTATAATTAGTGGCATCTGTAGGGGTAAACGTATAACCCACGCTAGGATTTCCTGAACTTGGTATAGAGGTTGGTGTAGTAAAGGCAAAAGTACCTGCCACACTAGCTACACCGCCGCTAAGGGTAGAACTTGCCAGTGTTTGTCCATAGGTAATACCAGTAGCAGTTGGCGCTGTAGTAATCGTTGGTGTTACCTTATTAATAGTAAAGGATGTAGCGGTAGAATTTGCGGAAGTGTAATTTGTAGTTGCTGCCACCGTTGCCGTAACCTTGTAACTACCAGCATTGGTTGGAGGAGTGGAACTAGCTGGATAAGTGGTTCCATCAGTCGATGCATAACTAAATGTATAACTGGTACCATCCCCAGTATTGGATGTTTCAGTTGCTCCTGGCCCTTGTGAAGTCCCATTATAAGTATAAGTACCAGGTGTTACGGTTACGGTTGGTGTACCTTGTACCACCGTTAAAGTAGCAGTTTTAGTACCAGCCAAATAGCTTCCATTGGCTGATTGGCTGGCTGTTATTACAGCGGTGCCTAAACCAACTATGGTTACTGTTGAGCCACTAATGGTGGCAACACTTGGATTGTTACTGGCGTAGGTAATTGCCCCCAAACTATTAGAAGTAGCATTTAACGTAAATGGCGAAGACCCGTAACTCTTAGAAATATTGCTAAAACTAATAGTAGGATAAGTAGCTACCAATTGAACACTGGTACTGTTATAAACCAATTTCCAACCAGTAGTCAATCCTGTTACACTACTAAACGCTCCACCTGCGATTGAACCACCGGAAGGCAGGCTAATAATGCTTATAGTAGTTGTTGAAGTTGGTGTATAAATTGATGAAATATTAAGGGCTAGATTAGAAATATCCAAGGTCCCAGATGTCAAACTGGTATTCTTTAACTGGTCATAGTCTGTACCTGCTGTTGTATTCCCTCCTACTTGCATAGTGAGTGTACCATATAATGAAGAAGAAGAAGCATTTTGAAGGTCCAATATGCCATACCCACTACCACCAGGTGAAAGGGTGCCTGTAGAAGTTGACCCCAAAGTTAAACCACCCATTTGATTCAAAATTGAAGGCGAAATACCAGCATTTGTATTGATAGTACCAGTGTTGGTAAGCGAACAGGAAGAACCTATGGCAAGTGTATTGATTGAATTTGCATCTCCCACAAATGAAATAGTACCACTATTGGTAATAGCCATACCCACAATGTCGCAGTTAGTATTTATTTGGCCAGCATTCGATAAACTAACATAAGTTTTAGATCCTCCATAAAAGGGAGCGTAATAGCCAGTTGAAGGTGTACCAGTATAATTAAGGATACCAGTTGTCCCATTTGTAATAGATACGGTAGGATTATTATTGCCTGCTGCAAAGAAGGCATATCCCAAATTTGTACCACTTGCTGTATTGGTTAAATTTAACGTGCCATTATTAGTAACATTAAACACAGCACTTGTTACAGAAGCATATAGGTACATTGTACCAACATAGGCTGAAGCATTTGAAATATTGCCGGTGAAACTACCTTCATTATCAAATGTACAAGTACCTGTTGAAGCATTGGTTAAATAAAGTGCAGCTTTACAAGTACCTGATATGCTAACAGTACCATTATTAGTAAAGGTAGCATTACCTGTTGCAGGTGCTAATTGAACAGCATATAGGCTAGATGAATTTTCATAACAAGTAAAACTTGCTCCCGATTTTATGCTTAGGTTACTTCCCCCACCCGCTTGGCTAATTAATCCGAAAGTTACACCACTGACTGATGAACCAATAGTTAGCGTACCGTCAATGATACCATTCGAAGTGCCACTTGCAACACCTATAACCCAACTTGCTGCTTGTAATGACAAGGTAGTATTTTTAAAAGTCATAGTTGGTATTACAGTTGGGCTAGCCCAAGAAGTATTATTGAAGTATACGGCATTATACGATGCAGAAGAAACTGTAATGGACAAAGAACCCGCACCAAAATATCCTGTTCCAGCCGTGTAAGTTGCAGAGGTGCTTGTTGGTGTGTTAAAGCTGATTGCGTTGGCAGAACCAGTAGCACTCACACTCATCGTGCCTGCATTGTTGATGATACCACCCGAAATAGTGACTGGTGATGAAGTCCCTGAAACATTTAGTGTAGCCCCCGAATTGATAGTTAAATTGCCCTGAGAGCTACTTGTATTGCCTACTGTCAATTGTGCAATAGTATAAGTGCCACTACTAATAGTAGGTGTACCAGTGTTTATTACGACAATATCAGTTGAGTTATTACCTGGATAGCCAGAACCACCATTGGACAATGACCAGTTGCCTGCATTTGCCCAATTGTTATCACTTGCGCCCGTCCAGGTATAAGTTACTGGAGCGGTATAGGTTAATTTTACTGCAGTTGAAGTGTAACTGATAGTCCAGTTGCCATTTAACCCAGTAACACTCGCCAAAGTGCCCGAAATAGTTCCACTACCTGCACTGATAATCGTAATAGTAGTGGTTGAAGCAGGGTTGGATATCAAATTTAATTTTACCGTCAACCCACTGATGGTCATCACTCCTGCTGTTGCAGATGAGTTCAATAGTTGGTCAAAGTTTGTTCCCGCAGTAGTTCCGCCAGCTAACCCTACATCAAGCTTTAAGGTATCCGTCACACTAATATTTCCTGCTGTTGCAAAGTCTGCAAGACCATATCCACCGGTACCACCAGGGGCAATAACACTTCCTGTACTTGTGGTTACTCCTGGAATCTTGTAAAGCCAAGAAGAACCCGTATTGGTAATGATAGTACCCGTATTGGTAGTAACAGCTGTAGACCCCAATGCAGTTCCAGTAAAATAAGTTGCATTACTAAAGGAAATAGAACCACTATTGGAAATTGTCATGTTTCCCATATCGCAGTTGGAAGTAATATTACCAGCATTAGTTAAAGTTGTAGTTAAAGAACCGCTACCAGTAAAATCTGCATTATTACCGCCGGAAGAAGGGGCACCAGTATAATTAATGACTCCAGCACTACCATTTGAAATCGAAAGAGAGGGACCCGATCCAATATAGAAGGCGTATCCTTTACCTGTGCCACTTGCTGTGTTGGTTAAATTCAACGTGCCATTATTAGTAATATTAAAGCCACCTGACCCTGCCGCATACATATGCAATGTACCAGTATAGGTTGAAGCATTTGAAATATTGCCAGTGAAAGTACCCTCATTATCAAATTTACAAGTACCTGTAGCTGTTGATGTGCTATATAAATAGAGTGCAGATTTACAAGTGCCATAAATGCTAACAATTCCATTATTGGTTAAGGTAGAATTCAATGATGTTCCTGAGGAGGTTATTTGAATCGCATATAAAGAAGATAAATTTTCGTAACAAGTGATTGTTGCAGACGACTTGATGGTTAAATTACATCCATTACCGTTCAGATAAATTAAACTATAAGTTACACCAGAGACTGATGAACCGACATTAAGTGTGCCATCAATAATACCATTTGTGGTACCCGTGTTTCCTGCAGCTACATAAATAGCAAACTGACTTGATGCAACATTTAGGGTAGTACTACTATTAAAAGTCATAGTAGGTGCAGTTAGTGAGCTAGTCCACGCATTATTACCAAAATATATAGCATAACACTGAGAATTTGAAGTGCCAGTCATATTTACGGTTAAAGAACCAGAACCAAAGTAGCCGTTTCCATCTGTATTAGAATGGTTTGAACTTCCTGCAGTATAGCTTGGATTATTGAAATAAATAGCATAAGGGTAACTTCCGCTAGTGTTAGTAGTATTGGTAACAGTCATTGATCCATTATTGGTGATAATTCCACCAGTAAATGTCAAAGGTGTTGACGCACCTGAAACTGTAAGTGAACCCCCATTATTAATGGTCAAATTCCCTTGCCCTGTTGAAGTATTTTTAACTGTTAATTGAGCAATAGAATTTGGGAGACTACCACTAATAGTTGGCTGATAGTTGGTTCCATTAACTATTACAACAATATCCGAAGTAGCTGTACCTGGATAACTATTCCCTGAGGATGCATTCCAGTTACTAGGGTTAGTCCAGTTATTATCAACTGCTGCTGTTTTCCAAGTATAGGTTATTTGACCATATCCCAATATTCCTACAAACACAAATGCCAACAACATCACTAAAGGCTTAACCAAAATTGTTGCCAACGCTGTGTGAGTTGATACTTTTTTCATAAAACAATTTTTTATACGATAGATGGATAAAAGCAAGCTCATTATTCTTCAAAGTCTAAGGTCAAAAATTTATGATGGTTGCAAGCAAATTATATCCCAAATTACATTGGGAGGGGATAATTAATTTCAATACTGGCAACAACGACATAAAGGTAATAAATCAAATTTATCAAATACAATAGCCCTCATAGAACACTATGAATTAATACTATGACGATAAAAAAAAGAACTCCCCCTATTGCAATTAAATATTTTTTTTAGTTAATAAAATAGTTTATCATAATGAGTGTTTTTATAGAAAATAGGTTAGGTATTCATCTTATAAAAAGCTGAGAGTGTAAAACATTTGTGTAGCAATAGACAAATTGATGTGTAACGTTTGACAAGTGAACATACCCAACTGGTGGTAACTTGTGTAGGAGCTGACAAGTACTTATGTAGCAGTTGACAAGTAGATGTGTAACGTTTGACAAGTGGACATACCCAATTAGTGGTAACTTGTGTAAGAGCCGACAAGTGCTTGTGGAGCAGTTGACAAGTGGATGTGCAACGTTTGACAAGTGAACATACCCAATTGGTGGTAACTTGTGTAAGAGCCGACAAGTACTTGTGGAGCAGTTGACAAGTGGATGTGCAACGTTTGACAAGTGAACATACCCAATTAGTGGTAACTTGTGTAATAAATGATAAGCTAAGATACGGGAAGAACGATGCTGAGATAGTTGATCTATGAGCTATTTAAGTTGCTATTAAAAATAGAACTAAGCAAATGGGCAGGATAATCATCTACTATTCATTACGCTTAATATGGTAGATAGACCGAGTATTACTTCTTAAGCAGTCAAAAAAGATGCTTCTGCGGTAAAAAATCAATGCTCTCCCTTTTTCTTCTGACTATTTAAAGGCATCAAAGCAGGGTCATCGAAGGGTGCAGTACCATAATCGGAACGATGTTCTTCGCTAGTGGGTGGTACTTTTAATTGCTTCTCTAGCCTTGCCAATTCTAGTTTCAGTTTGGCAACAGTCTTGGCATAAGAAGGCACATTGATGTAATTGATGGTCTCTTTTGGATTCTCTTTTAAGTCGTACAACTCCCATTCGTCCAAGTCGGGCTTGTAGAAATGAACTAGCTTATACCTATCTGTAATCACCCCATAATGTGGACGCACCCGATGCCAACGTGGATATTCGTAGTAGTGATAATAAAAACTAGTACGCCAATCCTTAGGACTTTCGCCTTTTAACAAAGGAACGAGGCTACTCCCTTGCATATCGGTTGCTTTTGGAAGACCAGCTACATCAACAAAAGTCTCTGCTACATCCAACAAAGAAACTATTTTGTCGTTCTTAGTATTGGGTTTCACTACGCCAGGCCAACGAACGAGGAATGGGGTACGCAAGGACTCTTCCAAAATCCAACGCTTATCAAACCAACCGTGTTCTCCCAAGAAAAAACCTTGGTCGCTAGAGTAAATAACAATGGTGTTCTTATCTAATCCTTGTGATTTTAGATAGTCTAATATCTTACCCACACTTTCATCTACTGAAACCAACGAAGCCAAATAGTCGTGCATGTAGCGTTGATAGCGCCAACGGATGCTATCCTGACTAGTTAGTTTTGCAGCCCTGAAAGATGCGTTTCTTGGTTCATAGTATTTATTCCATTCTTTCAACTGTTCCTCGTTTAAATCCACAGGAGGGTTGAGTTTCATATGGTCATCATTAAAGGTCTTGGCGATAGACATATACTGGTCTTTCCACGCTAATCCACGTCCATTGCCATAATCATCAAATAAAGTAGGAGGTTCGGGATATTTGCGGTCATTATCAAAATTCAGGTTCTTTAAGTTAGGCTCCCAAGGCATATGCGGTGCTTTCTGATGGCACATCAATAGGAAAGGTTTGGTAGTATCTCTATTCTTTAACCAATCAAGAGAAAGTTCGGTTAACACGTCTGTTACATAGCCGTCATACTTTACCTTTTTACCATCCTTTATCATTGGGGGATTATAGTATTGCCCCTGATTAACTAATATTTCCCAATGATCAAAGCCAGTAGGATCGCTTACTAGATGCCATTTACCAATCAATGCTGTTTGGTATCCTGCTTTCTGCAATAATTTAGGAAAGGTTTGTTGCGAACCATCAAAGGGAGTAGTTTCATTGTTATAAAACCCGTTGAGATGTGAGTATTTTCCTGTTAGGACAGTTGCACGGCTTGGACCACAGATTGCATTCGTTACCAAACAACGGTTGAAAATCATTCCTTCATTAGCTAATCTATCAATGTTTGGTGTATTGATCAATTTACGTTCATCGCCATAAGCACTAACGGCAGCAGTAGCGTGATCATCACTGAATATGAAGATGATATTGGGACGTTGCCCTTGTTGGGCAAAAGATGGTTGGGGGGCAATAATAATCCATCCAATAAGGGCTATCGATAAATAAAGTGACCGTTTAATCATTATATTCAGTGTTTGTAGTAATTAATAAAAAACTAGTATTTGACTTCTTTAATAGCAAATTGATGTTCAACAGTTTGAGCTGCCTTGTATGCATCTACTCGAAGTTTTTCCACCTCATCGGTTAATAACTTTCGCATTGGGCTTAATTTAATATATTTTTCAAACTGTGATTTATAGTATGCACCATACTCACCTTTCAAAAACTTATCATTATAAACACTATCCAAATATGTTTTTACAGCCCCTAAATCGTTCAAATTGCCCTGATAGCTATTCAGTGTATTATATTCTACGAAAGCAATTGTTCTTAAATCAGCTTCGTCTTTCCATAACTTATTCAAAATTGTTTTTACTGTATCAGCTTGCTTATATTGTGGTGTGTTGTGATAATTTGCAAGATTGATACCCTTTGACAATTCAGTTCCAGAAAAAGAACCAATAAGGCTATCATCAATTGATATTTCATATTTATTGGCAGTAAAATGATTGATTACAAGTTGTTCTACTGAGAAATCATCAATAAAAGGCACCAACTCCAATCCTAGCTTTTGTTCTTCTGCTATTGGGAAAGGCAAGGCATTTTCTTTTACTTTAAATTTAAATCCTCCCTTTTTGACCTCTACATTCTTCAATGTGCAGTTGATGCTTAACTGATTACTATGCTTAGTGTTGTTATCTATTATTATTTGTGCAACATATTTTGGTGCCTTAGTGGTTTTTAAGAACTGATAGGCCATAATCAAATGTCCATCTGCACCCGGATGCACCCTATCTTGCCCTATAATTGTAGCACCAGGGTCTTTCTTTTGTAAATCGCTATTTATATTGTTCATCATAGTCCAATAATCCACAACGGGTAATTGGTATTTATCTGCCAAAGTCTGAATGTAGTCTGCACAAGTCTTCAAGGCATCATTTACACCAAAGTTGTTTTCCCTTTTGATGACGGCTGTTTGGTCGTAGATGGTAGGCTTTTGCAGAATAACTTTGATATTTCTCTTCAAAAAGATATTAACGATACTATCAAATTTTACTTTGTAGGTATTGATGGCATTTTCTCTGAGTCTTAAGGTATCTGCGTTATTGATTGGAAGTGCACCATAATATTTTCGCATTACATCATTCATTCCCAATTTTATGACTGCATGAGTAGGATGATGAATCAAAATGTCGGAATCCATCCTTCTCAACACATTATCACATTGGTCTCCGGGAACACCACAATTAATGAATGTAATGGGTTGATCTGGAAATCTAGTGGTATAATACAAGGAGATATTATGGTGAAACCCGCCGCCTGCAGTGATGCTATTACCTACAAAACAAACCCTGTCGCCTGCCTTAAAAAGAGTGGATTGTGCATAGATTGAATTAACTAGTGCTAGAATTAATATTATAAACTTTATCTTTTTCATACTTATCCTTAAAATCATTAATTCTACATTTATGTGGCTACTTGAAACTAATCCATTCAAACGAAACACATTTATCTTTCCTATGTCATCCCTACGGGGATTTGAACGATATTATTCATTTGCTTTCTACCAATATTTAGAGCCTACGGCACTTGTCTAAGCTAATTTAATCGCTTGAATCGAATTAATTAGTTGTAAAACTCCAAACATCCCCTTTCACCACACTCATGTCTTTCATCACGGCATCAACACGCCAATAGTATTGTTTGCCAGGAACGAGTTTAGGCAAATTGAGAACATTGTTTTCATACAAAAAGCCACCCTTTAACTTTAAGTTTTCTTTGTCTGTACCGAAATATACATTGTGTCCTAGTGCATTGTAAGCCGGTCGCCACATCAAAACATCCCTATCGGCAGCAATCGTTGCTCCGTCTGAGACAATTGGATAAGTTGCTTTAGTCTCTCTTCTACCGGGTATCCAATACACACTATCACCTCTTTCATAAGCACCAATATCAGGGGCAGAACCAAAGACAGAAGTAGTAAATCCATCCAAAACCTTACCCTTATCCAATACATTTAAAGCCGTAGTTTTTGGTCGGAAATCTAAAAGATTGGGATTTTCTAAAAGAGATTCAACTACCTCACCTGTACAATTATTACTATACTCTGCAAGTTTTCCTATTGGTTTTGCAAACCAATGTCCATAAATGGTTTGCGATAAATTATTAGTTACCAAACTGTATGCATTTTGATTTTGCTCGGTCACAATTATCAGCCCACTCTTAACTTTATTATAATTACTGTGCTTGAATACTGTGTTATTAAATATTTTGTTTACTTGGTCGGAAGTAGGGTTCTCAGGCGTCTTTAATTCCAAACCTGCACTGCCTGTATTCCAAACAACATTATGGTCAACAGTTAGCCCCGCCGTTTTATCATCGCCCCTGATTCCCATACCGCCACCCCAAGGATGCGGGGGTGTTCCTGAATAACTATCGTGTACCCAATTATGGTGCATACGAGTTCCGTGGCAAAACACATTCTGAGTATATAGTGCTGAAGCATCCTTATTACCACCCCAAGCTGCACGGAAAGCATTGTAACAATCATTCAAATAAACGTTATTGTCATTCTGAGCCACTTGCATTATGATACCACCACTATTGTACAAGGTGTTATACCTGATAACAGCCTCCCCCCCTTTGTCAACATAGCCTGGCCAACTCTTATTCACTTCCAACATGGGACAGGTAAGGGAAGAATTATAATCAAAATCGTGGAAAGTATTGTTTTCAATAAGGGCATATTTTCCATTTAATAATAATCCATTTAGCGTACCATAAGCAAATGTGTTATTGATTAAAGTGGCATAATCGGCACTGATTACTGGAAAGTTCCTATCTAATTTAGCTTTTTTGTCGCTAGCATCTAAGGAGAAATTATCCGTACAAGAAGAATACAAAACTTGGTTGTTGGAGAAAAGGATATTGTTACTCCTACTGTTATAATCTTTCCCAAACTTAAAGGCAGTCCCAAAAAAGGTAATGCCATCCACAATTAAATAGTTTTTATCAGCAGCAGCAGTAAGACTATAATAACGAGTTTTCACTTCTAGCAACTTCTTTTCAGGGGTAAAACCCTCAGGCATACAAACATACAACTGTTGTTTATCCGCATCATAGTACCATTCTCCAGATACATCCAAAAACTCTTTCTTACCTACTAGATAATACCTATCATCATTAAACACAAGCGTTGCTCCCGACTCATCTTTGGGCTTAATACTCTTTCCTAAGTCTTTTGGATAATTGAAACTATCACTACCTGCAGAATGCCCTTCCGCTATTCTTGTCCAAGTAAAATATTGATGACATACATTTAAAACTGCAGTTGCACCTGTAATATTCCAGCCTGTAGCCGCCAAATGTTTATCCTTGATAGTACCATAACGGTTGCCGATTGTATCTACAGTTGACCATACATCGGGTGAAAAGAAATCCCAATCGCCATTTTTATCACGAGGAACATTGGGCCAGCGAGCTTCCAGCATTGGCTTTCCATCCATAAAGAGTTGCTCAAAGTTGTTGTTCTTATAATCAGCAACATAGATTCCCTTTTTATCAGTAGCTGTCCATTTTAAATTCAACACATCCAAGCCGGATATAACAGTGTGTTCCCCATTAGCAGCCTTGATTGTAATAGATGCAGCAGCATTTCCTGACTTTGGTATCTCAATACTTTCACGATAAGTACCAGTATGAACGATACATACATCGCCAGGATTCATACTATTCACCGCAGCCTGTATGGTGCGGAAGGGTTTATCAATAGTACCAGGGTTAGTATCTTTTCCATTAGGAGATACGTGGATTTCATTAGCCGACACCATCATTGGTAACGCGAAAAAAAGTAACAGGAGTATTCTTTTATGTAATTTCATAACTAATTATTTTTATTTAAGGTTTACCACATAGGCACAGTAGACACATAGTATTTATAGTTTAAATCGGAAAACATAGACTCTTTTTCTATGTGCTCTGAAAGTGAAACGTTTCTTTTCTTACTTTTTCTATGTGTCTACTGTGCCTATGTGGTTAAAATATTTATTTCTTGATAGTATTTGGTACGAGCATCTTCAACCAATCATCGTTTTCTTCCCATTTGACACCTGCCACCCACTTAGGTTCTCCATACTCATAAGCCCCAATATCAGGGGCTTTGCCTACGAACTTGATACCTGGATAGGTTTGACCTTTGTCTATCAACTCACTATTTTCTTTGGGTCTGAAGTCTAAATTGTATTTGTCAACTAAGGGGGATGTCTGCTTTTCTTTTCGGTAATTATTAAAAAAATTGACTCCATCATCTTGAATGGTATCTTTAATGTTACCCGAGGTAGTGATATTTTGAGTCAAATTATTAAACACCTTACTCCATTGATTTTGCTTTTGAAGTTGTGGCCATTGTGCGGCCCATATTTTAATAGGCTCAGGTGCTTTCTCTAACAATATACTTTTACCTGGCTTGGTTTTTCCATTAATATCAAACAGCGTATTGTTATAAACTAAATTATACTCTCCCTTAGCTACAATTCCCTCCCCACCTATATTCCAAATTACATTATGGTGAATACTATTGTTTCTAGATTGATCATCAGCCCTGATACCTATTCCACCATCTCCTTTTACGCCATTCCAATCATCTGTAACACATCCATGCACCCAGTTGTAACGGATTTCACTTCCTCTGGAAAACGGCCAGCACCCATAAATTAATGAAACATCTTTGGATGCTTTTCCACCATCGTACACATTATTATACTCTACAATGCATTTAGCCGCTTGATAAACCAATAAAGCACCTCCACAATTAAAGAGTGTATTTTGACTAGCCACATTTCCAAAAGAGGTAACCTCATTGTTTTCGAGCGTTACCGGTGTGGGTGGATACTGAATGGTATTAAACCAATTGACACCCAAATAAGGGCTTGCAGACAATTGTAGCGCAGGATAAATGAGTGTTCCAGACCAGTTCACATCATGTATAATGCTATTATTTACCTTGTTATAATTCCCCATCACCATCAAACCCATATTGTTGGAATAGGCTAGAGAAATCTTATCAACCGTATTGTAGTCGCCAGTAATTTTCGTAATAGCAGATTCTTTTCTATCCGCATCATATTCGGTGATAGTTCTGGAGTAGGTAGGGTATTTTAGCTTACAATTAGATACTTTGCAATAGTTACATTTCTCCAGCAAGAATGTAGTTGCAAAGAAGTTGATACCATCCACCTCAATAAATTCCTTTTCCTTGGCATAAAACCCATAATCGGTTGTTTTATACGTTATGATTAAGTCCTTTGGTTTCATATTATCTGGTGGAAAAAAGTATAGCTCGTGCGTCTTTTCGTCAAAGAACCATTCTGTAGGCACATCCAATGCTTCGAGTTTGCCAAATAGATAGAAGTAGTCATCACCCCACTTTTCATCCAACCATTTCTTATCGTGAAACTCAGCAGTATAACCACATAAGCCAACCAAATTGGCATCATAAAACAACTCGTTAGAGCCTTTCGTATGTTTGGTAATTGGTCTGTTCCAAGTCCACCATTGATGCGCCACATTCAGGTAAGCCATTGCACCCGTCCAGTCAACACCTGTTTTAGCAACAGCATCGCAAACTAGTTTTCCATGTTCACTCCCAGATTGAGTAGATGCCCAATTTCCCCTGTCAAATATTTGTTCAATCGGGCAGTTAGGCCACCTTGCTTCCGTCATCATTTTGGTATTGGCAAATAGCTGCTCTATTTTGGTTGCATCCACCGTAGTTTTATAAATACCATTCTTGTAAGGCTTCCAATTGGCTGCAACCGTTTTTGTACCATCCAAAATTACATTCTCACCATTGTATGCCTTGAAGCTGATCGGCATTTCTTTAGTGCCACTATTCGTTGGCGTTACTGTTTCGTGATAAATTCCTTCCCTGATATAACAAACATCACCCGCTTTCATAATTGAAGCGGCCTTGTGGATGGTAGCAAATGGTTGGTCAATAGTACCTACGTTTATGTCATTGCCCTTTGGGGAAACATAATAATCATTAGCAACTGCAATACTCGCCAACAGAAATACACCTGCTAATGAGGTGAGTACTTTAATAAAACACGCCTTCATTTAGATAAATTAATTCGATAAAGAAAAGTTGAATTTTTCATATAATGGCAAATAACACATCATTATCAGTATATGACGCAAAAGAAACACTTTACCCCTATTGGGAAATTAAAAAGCCGCAAGCTATTCACTTACGGCATTAGGGGTAGGGCAAGATATATTTAATTATAAGTTTACCTCTATCTATTCTTCAACCTCTTCGCAGCATACCCAACCCCACTTGCCAACAGCATCAAACTCATGCCGCCATCAAAAGGTACCAAAGGCCCTCCATCGCCACCTGGACCATTGCCTGGGCTACCCGGACCACCGATGCCTGGGTCGTCGGCGGGGGACTGTGCCTTTACACTTGTGTTTAAGCAAAAGCTGATGGCTATCACAAGAGCTATTGCACCGATTGTTTTTGTAACGCTACGCATAATTGATATTATTATTAAAAAGGTTTATTGTTCGATTAAATATGCCCTTTGTCTTCTCAAAAAACAACTCTTTACTTAAAGGTTATCTTTCTGATTGAACTATTTTGTATTGACTGAAAGAACGAATGACCAACGCCAAAAATAATTTGCTGTCACACCGATACTCCCGTGACAGCAAATTATATAATTTGCACCGACACCGATACTCCCGTGGCAGCAAATTAGATGATTTGCACAGACAGGAGTACCACCGTGACAGCAAATTAGATGATTTGTACCGACGGGAGTACTACCGTGACAGCAAATTAGATGATTTGCACCATCAGGAGTACCTCCGTGGCAGCAAATTAGATAATTTGTACCGACGGGAGTACTACCGTGACAACAAATTATTTATTTCGCCCTTCAATCTATCAAACAGCAACTATAATTCTTTGCAAAACAAAGGACGCCGCCTGCTTCCAATCGACCAGAAGCAGGAAGCATCCTATTTGACCCCTCTATTTATTTCTGAACAGACAAATTGGTTTGATAAACCGATTCACTGCTTCCTTCTTTCCTGATGGTAACACTGTAAACTCCACTTGCCAATGTATTGTTGATTGTGACGGCATGTGTTGAACTTCCACCACTGTGGCTGATTGCTTGCTCAGCTACTTTTTGTCCCAATACATTGCAAATACTTACCACATATTTACCTGCATTGACATTACCCAAGGAAACATTCAGAGTTTTTCCAACCAATGGATTAGGATAAACTGTATACTGATTACTGTTTACTGATAACTGTAGTTTTGCAACATTGCTGTAATTCACTGCACCTGTCTCACTCACTGCCTTGATGCGGTAGTAGTTGGTTGCTTCAACCACGCTGTTGTCCGTTGCACTGTAGCTTGCGCTTGCAATGTTCTTTGCTGCTTGATGGGCTATCGAAACGAAGGCCTTGCCGTCTGTTGATTTCTCAACTTCAAAGTATGACTCACCCTTCTCACCAACTGTATTCCAGTTGATGGTGGCAATCTTATTGTTCAATGTTGCACTTGCAACGATGCTGTTCACTGCCAATGCACTTGGGGTGAAGATGATGCTGAACCTGTTCTGGTAGCTTGCTGTCTTGCTTGCATCAACGGTGAAGCTCACGGTGTCGATGCCACTTATTGCCCTAGTCGTGTTGTTGTAGGCATCGTACAACAATGGCGCATAACCCTCGTTGATGTACCCGCTTGCATCTATCCTCAATTGGTAAGCAGTGGTGCTTGGCTTGCCCATGTAGATGCCCAACACGTCGCTCGATGTCGC
>Ga0164296_1000857_pt1 | contig 34419 bp, 32 predicted proteins | sample GEODES057metaG_FD_113533 | JGI IMG/M metagenome (GOLD analysis project Ga0164296, IMG submission 113533) | Dystrophic lake water microbial communities from Trout Bog Lake, Wisconsin, USA - GEODES057 metaG | ecosystem: Environmental > Aquatic > Freshwater > Lake | place: USA: Trout Bog Lake...
ATCGAATCGGTGTTGGAGACCGAGTCCACCACGACCCGCGCACCCTGGCCGCGCGTTGCGCCACGCACCGCTTCAGCGATTTCTTGTGCGTCACGCACCTCACTGGTCATCGTGGCACCGAGCGTTTTGGCAATTGCCAAACGATCTGCGTGATGACCAAAACAGATGATGTTCTCTGCACCCATTGCACGTGCGCAGTGGACCGCGGAAAGCGCGACCGCACCGTCACCGATGACGACAACATCATCACCCGGGTGCAGGCGCCCCGTCACCAAGCCATGCATGGCGGTGGACATCACATCGATGAGTGGAAGCAACTTGGTCTCGTGCTCTCGTGCGGCGAGTGCATCGGGGATCTTGACCAGTGTCGATTGGGCGAGTGGCACGCGGGCATATTGCGATTGCCCGCCCTCAACCGGCCCGCCGTGCTTCCACATCCGCGGGGCCCATCCGAAGATCGACATCTTTTCGCAACTCGCCCGTAAGCCCTCCTGACACCACACACAGACCCCGCAGCTCACCCCGACAGCGACCATGACACGATCCCCTGGAGCAAATCCGGTCACCTCGCGACCAACCGCCTGAATAGTCCCTAAAAATTCATGCCCCAGCCGTGCGCCGTGCGCAAATCCAAATGCTTCCCCCGCATGCAAGATGTGGAGATCAGATCCACAGATGCCCGCCATCGTGACCTCGAGCACCGCATCGGTCGGCGCCAAGATCTCTGGATCGGGGAGATCTTCGACCGCAATGCTGCCATTACCCTGAAAGGTCACACCACGCATGGAGGCTCCTTTGGCTTAGTTGGAAGAATCTGCGTCGAAACCGACGCGAGCGCATACCTCATCGACGCTCATCACGAGCCCTGTCCAGAAGGGCCCGAAGACGCCATAGACCGCACTGACCTCGTCAAACCGCATCTCATAGACAATCTCTTTGATCACGGTGACGTCATTTGCAAAAAGGGTGACGCCCCACTCCCAATCGTCGAGTCCAGTGGCACCGGTGATCAGCTGGGTGACCCGCCCGGCGTATGTGCGACCCACCCGCCCATGCCCGAGCATCAAACGCTTGCGCGCAGCAAAATCCAAAGCGAACCAGTTTGCGCCGACATCGCGGGTTTTGGACATCGGATAAAAGGCAATGATCGACCGCTCTGGGAGCGCCGGATACAGGCGATCGTGGTGATATTTGGCCATCCGTTCGCGCCAGACCTCAAGCGCCGGCTCGATGTCATCGTTGCCTTCGGCCACAAGGCGCGCACGCTCATCGTCTTCGGTCGTGGAGTACTCGGAGAGTTCGGTCACCGAGAAAAATGAGCTCACGCACTCCACCGGGCCACAGAGAATCGCCTTGGTTGCTCGGTCGAGCGCATCAAGGTCAGGGCTGGTCAGCATGACCCCAAAATCTGCGCGCCCACCGAGCACGCTAAACGTGACCACCTGCTGCGGGGCAACTGCGGCAAAGGTCCGAAGCGTGTCGCGAATGATCTGTGCGTCACCACCGCGCACTGCACGCAACATCAGATGCACGACGCCCCACCCCGTGGGAACCGGAACTGGTGTCGGTGCGCTCGTGTGCATCACAGGACCTCCACCCGACGTTTCGGGCGAGCTAGGCCTCGAGAATGTGCTCGAGCGCCGGCTGCACCGCGCGACTGACCGTCACGGGAAGCAAACGTACAAACGCGTTGAGCTCGGCGGAGCTCGCTCCACCCACGATGCCGTTGGCAAGCCGCTCAAGCACTGCTTGCTCGCGGTCCCCTAATTCTGGAGCAACTGGTTCAAGCGCCTCGAGGATGCTTGCCGTGAGCTCTGGATCCAGAACCTTGAGCGAATCGATCAACTTTTGTGGAATATCCGCCATTACATGTGATTATCGCACACTGAGACAGTCCATGCGCTCGCAGACCTTGATACGACCGTCGCTAGCTGGGATCGGGAGGTGGTTGCGTCGCGCTGATTCCTGATGCAGGAAGGACCATGCGTGCAATGCGTGCGAGCACCGGCTGATATGCGAGGGCGGGCAATTTCCAGCCGCGCGCGGTGGTCATGGCAAGTGCTTCGACAAGCCGGTTCGTCGCCTGTTCGACAGAAATCGGTCGCACCGGGAGACCCAATTCGGTGATAGGACGAAGGAGTTCCCGCGCAAAGCGCGCCTGTGTCACATCATTCAAAAAGAAGGCATCTCGGGCAGCGCCATCCAAATCATTTTGATCGATGACCACCACCAGCGGTGACCATCGCCCCTGCTCCTTCTCAACGGCGAAAATCAGATGCTGTTGTGCAGCGGGGCCCCCGGCCGATGCGATCCAGGCTCGCGCCACCGTGGCGGTGCGCAAGCCCTCAATCCATGGGCGCGCTGCAGTCTGCGTGCCTTTTGCCGCCTGCAACGCTGCCTCACGACGCGGGCCCTCCAAGACCGCTGCACAGGCGAGACAGACGTCGCGGCCGTCGCTGCCGCAGTGGCCGATGTTCTCAAGCAGTTCGCGGGATCTGGATTCATCGAGATCACCAAAGACCTGCTCAATAAGGGCGCCCACCAGATAGGAGCGATGCGGGGCCAGGATTTGCGCGACGAGGCGCTCTGCAACACCAACCCGGTTTGAGATCTCAGGAATCCATTCCTGGGCCTCGCGGTAGGCGGCCTGGGCGTCGAGGTCACCAGCCAAATCGTCAAGACATGCCGCAACCTCAGCATCCGCGCGTCCGCGCGTTCGGGCCAACCCCTCCTCCGCCCATCGCCGTGCCGAGACAATGTCACCGAGACGAATCGCCAGCAGACACGCCTCGTAGCGATCCTCGGGATCATCAAAGCCAAACGCACCGGTGAGCACCGCCAAGCCATCACGCGTCCGACCGGCCCGGGCCAAGACTCGTGCGAGACGGCGTCGAGCTTCGGGCACCCGTTCGGGCAGATGTCGCCGCAAGAGCGAGACAACCCGATCTTGTAACGCTGCTGCGCGTCCAGGCTGGTCGGCGGCCAGAAAATCGGCAACGCCCCTCTCAAGTGCATCGATCTCATGCTCGGTGAGCGGGTCCCAGCGCGCGCCCATTGCTGCGACCCAGCCCAAATGCATCTCAAGTCCTGCATCGGCAAGCGCCTCACTCAAGGGGCGATTCGCACGACGAAATGCCGTCGATGACTCTGCCGTGATTGCGCAGAATGCATCCACCACACGCACTCGCACTAGGCCGTTGGTATCGGGTCCGGTATCGGCAAGACGTTGACCAATGCGCGCGATGAATAGCTGTTCTGCATCACCACCGACACGCCAACTCGGTGCACGCTCGACCTGAATCCGGGCCGAATCGACATCATCGACGCGCACCGCCACGTAGTCACCCGGACTGACATCTGCCGGGATGGCGACATGCTCGATTCCCACGACACCCAGTGGAGCAAGATCCCCATCGATCTCCACGAGGCCTCGCAGATGTGCCTGCTCGGACACCATCGTGGTGAGGACCACCCCATTGAGCGCCGTCGCCCGATCTGCGAGCCGCCCATCTGCAAGATCAATGACCCGCCGGTCATGTCGCAGCGCCGTGCGCACGGATGCGATCGGGTCCTTTGCGCGCGTCACTCCGCGATCGACGAGCGCCTGCGCAATCTCAACGAGTGCAGCGGGGCCATCGTGCAGGTAATCAACTGCGGCATCGGCAATGCGACCCATATGTCCACCTTATCAGCGCGTCGCCGCAAACCTGACCACCCGAGAGAGGCTGTGCACGGCCCCATTTTTCTGCTCTCATATCGGTATGGACGCCGGTCATGGATCCCCGATGCACATCAGCCCGACCACGGTTGCGCATGCCCTCAACCACACCGCCCACGCGCCCATCGGTGTACTGGCGCTCGGCATCCCGCGCTGCCCGGCAACGATGCTGCTTGTGCCAAGTCTCGAAATGATCGCTGCTGCCCGTCCCGATCTCCCGATTGCCCTCGGCATCTTGGAATCCCCAGCTGACTGGGCATCGCGCGACGAGACGCTCTGGCCCCGCGGCATTCATATCAGCCGATCGATTGTGCCCATCGTGGCAGTGCTGCGCGAGGGCCACGCGGTGGCAACCCGACGCGGTGGGGCACCCGCATATGTGATTGATGAGTGGTTGACATCAGTGATCGGGAGCGGGCGCACGCCGGTTGCCGACAGCCTCTCAGATGATGAATCGGCACAGTTGGCATCATTGGCGAGACGTCGGGCCCAACATGCGGCGGTGAAGGGTCGGGGATCCGCAGATCCGGGTGCGTGACAACCAATTGCGCCAAAGGCTCGCGCGAAGCCCTGCGAACCCGCTATAGTGCCCTGCTTGCCGGAACAGGGCCGCTGACACGTGGCTCGGTATGTATGACGTGAACGGAGACGGAAATTAGCCCTTACGAAATCATGATCATCCTTGATCCCGACGCGGACGAGGAGCGCCAGCAAGAAATTCTGGAGCGAGTCCAGCAGATCATTCGGGACGCTGGCGGGGTCATCGACCACGTCAACGATTGGGGTCGTCGTAAGCTCGGCTACGCCATGGACAAGAAGGCAGATGGCCGTTACGTCATCGTGACCTGCTCGGCCACCGTCGAAGGTCTGCGTGAAGCTGAGCGCGTGATGACGATTAATAAAGAGGTCGTCATTCGCCACATGTCGATCGTGCTCAATAGCGTGCAGGCCCAACACGCCAAGGCAAATGGTGCACCCCTTCCCGCCGATGACCGCCCTGACCGCGAAGAGCGGCCCGCGCGCGCTGGTCGCGGCTCCGGTGGACCCCGGCGGCGAGACCGCTAAACGATGCCTGCTGATCTCAATCGCGTCACGCTTGTTGGTCGCCTCACCCGCGATCCCGAACTGCGGCACACCGCAGGCGGGCAAGCTGTGTGCTCGATTCGTTTGGCAGTCAGCAGTCGCGGTCGTGACGACAGCGGCAACTGGTCAGACCGCGCCAATTATTTCGACGTGACGGTGTTCGGACGAACCGCCGAAACCGCATCAAACTATCTCGCCAAGGGGCGACGCATCGGTGTCGATGGTCGTCTTTCTTGGCGCGAGTGGGAAGCCCAAGACGGCGGCAAACGCCAGTCGGTTGAAGTCGTTGCCAACGACATCTTTTTCCTCGATTCTCGGGGAGAGGGTGGCGAGGGTGGTGGGTATTCCAGCCAAGGGGCGTCACAGGGGGGCTGGAGTAGTCCAGCACCTGTGAGCGACCTACCAGTAGACACGTCTGATCTTCAGCCAATTGCACCGGCTGACGACGACGACATCCCGTTCTAAGCACCAACACCGCAAGCGGAGGCGCAAGCGCCAATGGACGCCATCCTTCTAGAGGACATTAAAGGGCTGGGCAGCGCGGGAACTGTGGTTTCCGTCGCGCGCGGCTACATGCGTAACTACCTTCAGCCCCGTGGACTTGCAGAGGTTGCAACGCCCGCAAAGATCGCTGAGGTGCAGCGCAATGAATCAAAGCGCAAGGCCGCCGAGGAGCGTGCCTACGCTGAGGCTGTCGAGCAGACCGACATTCTGAACCGCACGATCTTGACCTTAAAGGCCAAGGCGGGCGATGACGGCCGTCTGTTCGGATCAATCACCTCGGGCGACGTCGCCGATGCCATCAACGAAGCGCGTGGCATCGCAATTGATCGACGCCGCATCAGCGTCGACCCGCCCATCCGCGCCGTTGGTACCTACAACGTGCCGGTTGACCTCGGTCACGACTTGATCGCAGAGGTCAAGACGATCGTTAGCCCACTGCTCGACTAGGCGGTGAGTGCGTGGCGCCTGCGCCACGCACTCGCACGCTGTGCGGACAATTCACGTGCCTGAGAGCGTCCCACCGCCCCAAAACATCGAAGCCGAAGAGCTCCTGCTCGCGGCCTTGATGGAAAGCCCCGGTAACGTCGCGGAAACACTCGCGATGATCGGTGCCGATGACTTCTATAAAGAGGGACATCGACGCATCTTTTTGGCAATCAATGACCTGTTTATGGTCGGTGAGCCGATCGAACCATTGCTGGTCGTGGAACAACTCACCAAACAAGGTGACCTCGATGTCGCCGGCGGACGTGGCGCCGTGCTCGACATCATGGCCACCCCCTTTATCGCCGCAAGCTTTCGCAGCTACGCCGAGATCATTCGCGAAACCGCCACTCAGCGGCGCCTCCTTCAGGTCGCACAGCGCATCGAAAAGATGGTTGCCGAGCGCGAGGGCGAGACGAGCGGAATGGTCCAATCGGCCGAAGACCTCATCTTTGAGCTCTCGCAAAAACGCGTGCGCGGTGATTTCACCTCCTCGAGGGACTTGGTCACCCAAAGTTTTGAACGCCTGACTGCGGCAAGTGCGCTCGGGTCGGAGGTCACGGGTCTTGCAACGGGATTCCACGATCTCGATCGACTGACCGGCGGACTCCGCCCGGCAAACCTGGTGGTCGTCGCGGCACGTCCAAGTATGGGAAAAACCGCTTTGGCGCTCTGTATGGCTGAGTATGTGGCGCTGCACAAAGAGGGAACCGTTGCGGTCTTCTCACTGGAAATGAGTGGTGAGGAACTCGTGCAGCGCATGTTGGGATCCGCCGCAATGGTGGATATGACACGCCTTCGCAGCGGTCGCCTTGCCCCCGAAGACTGGCCGCGCGTCACCCGTGCCGCCGATCAGATTGCCAAGGCACGCCTCTTTATCGATGACTCGGAAGGCATCACCGTCGGTGAAATGCGCACCAAGGCACGACGTCTCAAAAGCCGCGAAGGGCTCGATTTGGTCATCGTTGACTACATCCAACTGATGGAAGGCTCATCATCGGGTCGTCGCGATGAAAACCGCGTGCAAGAATTGTCGACGATCTCCCGTGGGCTCAAGATGCTTGCCCGCGATCTCGATGTGCCGTTGATCTGCATCTCACAGCTCAACCGTTCCCCAGATAGCCGCCCGGACAAGCGACCGATGCTCTCTGACCTTCGTGAATCCGGAGCCATCGAACAAGACGCCGACATGGTGATGCTGATTTACCGCGATGACTACTACAACCCCGACTCCGAAGAGAAGGGAATTGCCGAGGTGAACCTCGCGAAGCACCGAAGCGGTCCGACCGATCGTGTGAAACTGACCTTTATGGGCACGTATGCAAAGTTTGGCAACCTCAAGCGGGATAACTAACTCATGCCGGCAACCGTCGTCGTAGGCGCTCAGTGGGGCGATGAAGGAAAGGGCAAGGTCGTCGACCTGCTCGCAGAACACAGTGACCTCGTTGCGCGCTATCAAGGTGGCAACAACGCCGGTCACACAATCGTCGCGGGCAATGAGACATACAAGTTGCATCTCGTCCCGTCGGGGGTGCTCTACCCCGGAACGCTGTGCGTGATCGGTACCGGTACCGTGGTCGATCCTGGAGCGTTGGTGACGGAAATTGACGCGCTTGAGTCGCGCGGGATCTCACTTGATGGCTTGCGCCTGTCGGGCAACGCCCACTTGATCATGCCGTACCACGTTGCCCTCGACGGGGCATCAGAGATGCGATTGGGCAAGTTTTCGATCGGCACAACTCGGCGCGGAATCGGCCCCTGCTACCAAGACAAAGCATCGCGCATCGGCATCCGTGCACAAGATCTCTTGGATCCAAAAATTCTGGTGCGCAAGCTCGAGATCGCACTCGAGCTCAAGAACGACATCATGGAAAAGATCTACGGTCTTGCGCGCATGTCGGCCCAGGAAATCGCAGATGGGCTCATCCCGTATGCGACGCGCCTCGCCCCATTTATCTCTGACACCTCTCTGCTCGTCGATACGGCGCTGCGCAATGGGCAAAATGTGTTGCTCGAAGGCGCCCAGGGCACGATGCTCGATCTTGATCACGGGACCTACCCCTTCGTGACCTCATCGAACCCAATCGCCGGCGCAGCATCGGTGGGCATCGGCATTGGACCGACCCGGATCACTCGGGTCCTCGGGGTCAGCAAGGCGTACACCACCCGCGTCGGTGAAGGGCCCTTTCCGACGGAGCTCGATGATGCAGATGGACAGCGCATGCTCGAGCGCGGCAATGAGTTCGGAACCACCACTGGGCGCCAGCGCCGCTGCGGATGGATCGATCTGGTCGCACTGCGGTATGCCGCGCGTTTGTCGGGATTCACCGAACTCGCACTCACCAAACTCGATGTGCTCTCCGGCTTTGAGCGCGTACGGATTTGCGATGCCTATCGCACCCGCGAGGGGGATCTCCTGCGCGATTTTCCCTACCACCAGACGGTATTTCACGGCTGCACGCCGGTCTATCACGATCTGCCGGGTTGGGATGACGACATTACCGAGTGCCGTGATCTCAAGTCACTGCCGACCGCGGCGCGGACCTATGTCGAAACCATTGCCGAGGCGGTTGAGGTTCCAATCACCTTGATTGGGACTGGGCAAGGTCGCCATCAGGTCATCGACACCGTCGAGGTCTAGGCACGCACCCAACGCAATTGGAACACCACGGCCCCCATGGCGCAGACCTGCCAATGGGGGCCGTTTTCTTTTCGCCCTTTCATGAGGCCGGCGCGGCAATGGCCCTGATCGATACAACAGGTCCGCATCCTGAATATCGTCGAATCTGACTCGGGTCGACCCCGCTCAACGCGGAAAAAGCCTCGCCGAAATCCGCTCCGGCGGCGGCGCAATATGCGATCATGCCGAGGTGCAGCAGACGGTGCTGGTAGTGGGCAGTGGCGGTCGCGAACACGCGCTTGTACGGGCGCTCGCGCGCGCTGAGGGCAACCCGAAAATCATCTGTGCCCCCGGAAACGCGGGAATTGCCCGCGACGTCGAGGTCCGACCACTCGATGTGGGTCGCCCCGACGCCGTTGCCGCACTCGCACGTGAAGTGAATGCCGGTTTTGTGGTGCTTGGCCCCGAGGTCCCATTGGTCGCAGGCGCTGCGGATGCCCTGCGGGCAATTGGTATCCCCGTGCTCGGTCCATCCGCGAGCGCCGCCCGCCTTGAAGGCAGCAAGGCATTTGCAAAAGAGATCATGCAGGCGGCCGGAGTCCCGACCGCCCGTGCCGCAACGGTCACGAGCGTCGCTGATGGACTCGCCGCGATTGCGCGCTTCGGGCTTCCGGTTGCCATCAAGGCCGATGGACTTGCCGCTGGGAAGGGTGTTGTTGTCGCCCAGAGCCTCGCAGAGGCAACCGATGCACTCACTGACGCGATCGAGCATCGCGTCTTCGGTGCGGCTGGTGACATCGTGCTGATTGAGGAGGGCCTTGTCGGCCCCGAGGTGTCATTGCTTGCCATTTGCGCCGGCACCAGCGTCGCTCGGTTCCCGGCCGCGCGTGACTACAAGCCAATCGGCGATGGCAACACGGGTCCGAATACCGGCGGCATGGGCTCGGTGTCGCCCATTCCCGATATCTCTGATGCGGATGCAGATCGTCTGGTCGATCTCATTCATCGCCCGGTCGTTGAGGAGATGGCCCGTCGGGGTGTGCCATTTTCCGGTGTGCTCTACGCCGGCCTGATGATGACCCCTGATGGCCCGCGATGTTTGGAATTCAACGTCCGCTTCGGCGATCCCGAAACGCAAGCGCTCATGCCCCGTCTCGCAGAGGATGCCGTGGAGTTCTTAGGTGGCGCCGCCCGCGGGGAGCTCGCAGACCGTCCGGTCCGGGTCCACGCAGATCCCTGTGTGGCGATTGTGCTGACTGCAGGCGGATACCCCGGCACCCCCCGACAGGGGGATGTGATTCATGGTCTTGAGGCCGCAGAGGCGACGGGCGCCGAGATCTATCACGCCGGAACTGCACGCAATGATCAGGGACAGATCATCACCGCGGGCGGGCGAATTCTCGCCGTCGCCCAGCGGGGAATCACTCTTGCCGACGCCCGCGCCGCGGCATATGCCGCCGCGGATCTCATCTCCTGGGAGGGTATGCACATGCGCCGCGATATCGCTGGTTCCCTTTGATCGCCCGCTATAGCCGGCCGGCAATGTCGGCGATCTGGGTCGAGGAGGCCAAGTTTGGTCGCTGGCTCGAGGTCGAGCTTGCGGTGTGTCGTGCGTGGGCGCGCCGCGGAATCATTCCGCCTGAGGATCTGGCAGAGATCGAACGAAAGGCCGACTTCACGGTCGAGCGCTCCCAGGAGCTTGAGAAAACCACCAACCATGACGTGGTCGCATTCTTGACCGATGTCGCCGAGCACGTCGGCCCGGCATCTCGGTGGATCCACTACGGAATGACCTCCTCAGATGTGCTCGATACCGGTATGGGACTCGCGATCGCCCGCGCCGGGGCACTGCTGATCCAAGAGCAAGCGGCATTGACGCAGACCCTGCGTCAGCTGGCACTCACCCACCGCGACACCGTCTCGGTAGGTCGTACCCACGGGGTCCACGCAGAGCCCACCAGCTTCGGACTCAAAATGTCCGGATTTGCCTTTGAGAGTCGACGCAATGAAGAACGCCTGCGTACCGCTGTCGCGCAGTGCGCGGTCGGCAAGCTCTCGGGTGCGGTCGGCACCTACGCCACCCTGCCACCCGATCTTGAACGTGAGGTGCTCGAGGAAATCGGACTCGGTGCCGAAACGGTCTCGACCCAGGTCGTCGCCCGCGATCGTCACGCCGAATTGATCACCGCGATTGCTATCGCGGCAAGCTCGCTTGATCGTCTGGCCACCGAATTGCGTCATCTGCAGCGCACCGAAGTACGTGAAGCCGAAGAGGCATTTACCGTCGGCCAAAAGGGCAGTTCGGCAATGCCACATAAGCGCAACCCCATTACCGCAGAGCGGATCTCAGGGCTCGCGCGCGTCATCCGCGGCAATGCGGTCGCCGCACTCGAGGATGTGGCCCTCTGGCATGAACGCGACATCTCCCACTCCTCTGTTGAGCGGGTCATCCTGCCCGATGCGTTCTTGGGCTTGGATTACATGCTCGCCAAATCGCGCCAGCTCATCGATGGCCTTGTGGTCTACCCCGAGCGGATGCAAGAGATTCTCGAGAGCTCGGGTGGTCTGGTGTTCTCACAGCGCGTGCTGTTGGCGCTTGTCGCATGCGGCCTCACTCGTGAGGACGCCTATGTTGTTGTCCAGCGCAATGCGATGGAATGCTGGAATACCAAGGTGCCACTGCGCGAATTGCTCGCGCGCGATGCAGATGCCAGTGCGCACCTTGATGCGGCGGCGCTCGATGACATCTTTGACCCCTCTTGGTACCTGCGCCATGTCGATGTCGTGATGCAGCGCGTCGAGGCCTTGTGACCCAACAGCCGATTGCACATGGCAAGGTCCGCGAGATCTACGCAAATGGTGCGCAGGAGTTGATCCTCGTCGCCAGCGACCGCATCTCGGCGTATGACGTGATCATGCCGACCGCCATCCCTGACAAAGGGCGCGTATTGACTGCGATGTCGCGGTTTTGGTTCTCGTTGACAGATGATCTTGTTGCCAACCATGTCCTGGGTATGACCCCTGATGCGCTTCCCGAGGAATTCCGCACAGACGAATTCGCAGGGCGCACCATGCGCGTACGGCGACTCGAGATGATCAACCTTGAATGCGTTGCCCGTGGATATCTCGCGGGCTCGGGCTGGCGGGAATATCAGGAGACCGGCATGGTCGTGGGTCATCGTTTGCCCGCAGGACTCCGTCTCGGGGATCGCCTGCCAGAACCAATCTTTACCCCCGCCACCAAGGCAACGAGTGGGCATGATGAAAACATCACTCGCGAGCATGCCGCCGCGCAATTTGGCACCGAGCTGGTGGCTGAACTTGAGGCGCTCACCCTTGCCATCTACACCCGCGCACATGCCACTAGTGCGGAGGCGGGCATCATCTTGGCCGACACCAAGTTTGAGTTCGGCCGCGACCCAAACGGCACCATCGTGTTGGGAGATGAAGTGCTCACCCCTGATAGTTCGCGCTTTTGGCCACACGACACATGGGCGCCAGGAACGAATCCGGCCTCATACGACAAGCAGTATGTCCGTGACTGGCTCGATGCGTCGGGCTGGGATCACACCCCACCCGGACCGGAGCTTCCCGAAGAAGTCGTCACGGGCACACGAGAGCGCTATATCCAGGCATACGAACGCATTACCGGACACACCTTTGATGACTACCTCGAGGAGATGCACGTGGGGGCCCAGCTATGACCCGAGTTGTCGTGACTGTTATGCCGCGCGAAGGGGTGCTTGACCCACAGGGCCAGGCGGTCCAGGGAGCACTCGGTCGTCTCGGATTCGCGGGTGTCACCGATGTGCGTCTTGGCCGACGCATCGAGCTTGAGCTCGACGGCCCGGATCCGCTGGCCACCGCGCAACAGATGTGTGAGCGCCTCTTGGCGAATGCGCTCATCGAAGACTTTTCCGTCGCCCTCGAGGATTGATGTCCATGGTTGCCGTTGTGCGATTCCCGGGTACCCTCGATCACGACAGTGCCGCGCGCGCCGTGCAGGCTGCCGGTGGCACTGCGACGGGTGCATGGCATCAAGACACAGAACTCCCGGCAGGCACCACCGCAGTCGTGATCCCCGGCGGCTTCAGCTATGGCGACCACTTGCGTCCCGGAGCGATCGCCTCACGCTCTCCGATTATGGATGCCATCCGTCGTCATGCAGATGCCGGCGGTCTCGTGCTCGGTATTTGCAATGGCTTTCAAGTGCTCTGTGAGGCAGGGCTACTTCCCGGGGTACTGCGCACCAACGCAACCACCTCATTTGTGTGCCGCCAGATGACCCTGGAGGTCATTGACCACGACACACCCTTCACCCAAGGGCTCACCGATACCCTCTCCATCCCGATCAAAAACCATGATGGTGCGTGGTTCGGGGATCCGACCACGGCCCGAATTGTGTTGGGCTATGGCCATGAGAACCCCTTGGGATCGGTTGCCTCAGCCGCCGGTGTCGCCAACCAGGCCGGCAACGTACTCGGGCTGATGCCCCACCCCGAGGAGGCGGTCGATCCGCTTCTTGGCTCGGTGGATGGTCTTGGTCTCTTTCGGGCATTGGTGCGTGCATGACCACGACTCCATTGCACCGCCAACTCGGTCTGACCGATGACGAATTTGCGCGGATTCCGGAACTGATTGGGCGTGCACCCAGCGATGCTGAGCTGGTGATGTTTAGCTTGATGTGGAGCGAGCACTGCTCCTATAAACATTCGCGGCGTCTCTTGCGTCGTTTCCCCACCGCTGCGCCACAGGTGCTGCAAGGCCCTGGGGAAAATGCCGGGGCGGTCGATGTCGGGGATGGATGGGCGGTCGCGCTCAAGATCGAAAGCCATAATCATCCGTCCGCAGTGGAACCATTTGAGGGCGCAGCAACTGGGGTCGGCGGCATCGTCCGTGACATTTTGGCGCTCGGCGCACGGCCGATTGCCCTCCTTGATTCCTTGCGGTTCGGCAGCCTTGAGAGCGCGCGGAGTCGACACCTGTTCACCCGTGCGGTCGCAGGCATTGGCCATTACGGCAACTGCATCGGGGTTCCGACCGTCGGCGGCGAGGTTGCCTTCGATGATCGCTATGAGGATTCATGCTTGGTGAATGCCATGTGCGTTGGGCTCGTGCGCAGCGACGGGATGCTCAAATCCGCGGCGTTTGGCGATGGAAACCTGTTGGTCTTGATCGGCAACCGCACCGGCAAAGATGGCATCGGTGGAGCAAGCGTCTTGGCATCGGCTGAGCTCAGCGAAGATGACGCCGATAAGCGACCGTCCGTCCAAGTCGGCGATCCATTTACCGAACGCAAGCTCATGGACTGCTGTCTTGAGCTCGCCGGTGCCGACCTCTTTCTGGCGCTTCAAGACTTCGGAGCCGCCGGACTCACCAGCGCAGCCAGTGAGATGGCGGCAAAGGGTGGTGTTGGACTCGATATCGATCTCAACCAGATCCCATTGCGGGAAGCGCAAATGACAGCGGCGGAAATTTTGGTGTCCGAATCTCAGGAGCGGATGCTTGGGCTGGTTGCTCCCAGCCAGCTTGACGCCGTTCTTGCAACCTGCACGCGGTGGGAACTCGACGCAAATGTGATCGGCACTGTGACCTCAACGGGGAATTTCACCGCGCGTCACAACGGTGAGATTGTCGTCGACATTCCCGCACTCGCATTGACCGATGACGCCCCGGCGTACGACGTGCCACAGGTCCCCGCGGACCCACCGACGCCGTTGAGATTGGACGATATCGCTGCCCCCGATGACCTTGCCGAGGCCTGGCGGGCATTGCTCGCGCGACCGAATGTGGCGAGTAAGCGATGGATCTATGAGCAATACGACCACCTTGTTGGCGCAAATACGATTCGCCGACCTGGAGGAGATGCCGCAGTCGTGCGCATTCCAGGGATGCAGCGCGCCCTTGCGCTCACCACTGACTGTGCCGAGCGCCATTGTGAGATTGATCCCCGCGGGGGTGGTCGGGCGACGGTATTTGAGGCTGCCCGCAACATCGTGTGTACCGGCGCCCGTCCCTATGCGGCAAGCGACTGTCTCAATTTTGCCAATCCCGAAAAGGGCAACACCGGATGGCGACTCGCCGAAGTGATCGAGGGGCTGAGCGAAGCGCTCGAATCAATCGGTGTGCCAATCGTCTCGGGCAATGTCTCGCTGTACAACGAAAGTCCGGCACGGGCGATTTACCCAACCCCGGTCGTCGGGATGGTGGGTCTGCTTGAGGACGCGAGCACCAGCATTGGCCATGGCTTTTTGGCAGATGGCGATGTGGTCATTCTGCTGGGTGGAGGGCGCGCGCGCGTTGATGCCAGCGAGTGGGTCGGTGACGCAATTGGTGCGCCAGAACGCCCAAACCTCGACGATGAAGCGCGTCTGATTGCCGCGATGCTGCGCCTTGCCGCCACCGGTCGGGTGCATTCAGCTCACGATGTCTCCGACGGTGGCATTGCGATTGCGCTGACCGAATCAGCCCTTGCGGGGAATGTGGGTTGCCACGTGCACCTCGCCGAGGATCGTCGAAATGACGAAGTGCTCTTCGGTGAATCGGGTGGGCGGATTCTGGTCACCTGTGCACCCGACGGGCTCGATGCAATTCGCGCAGCAGCCGGAGATACTCCCTGCGCGGTCATCGGGACTGTCGGGGGCGATACAGTGCGTGTAGAGATCGGCTCCGAGATCGTATCCCTTGATCTCACCGATGCACGTGCCGTGTACGAACTCACGCTGCCAAAGGCCATTGCATGAGCATGTGGATCGACGATGATTCTCCGCACGATGAATGTGGGGTTGTCGGGATCGTGGCGCCCGGGCGTGACATCGCACGGCTCGCCTTTTTTGCCCTGCATGCGCTGCAACATCGCGGCCAAGAGAGCGCGGGTATTGCCGTTGCCGATGATGGGCATGTCCTGGTCCAGCGTGATCTGGGTCTTGTGGGAGCGGTTTTTGATGAGGCCTCACTCCGTAGCCTCGGCGGCCATTCGGCAATTGGTCACGTGCGGTACTCAACAACCGGATCCAATAAGTGGGAAAACGCCCAACCCGTGACCCGCAACCGCGGCGACGGACTTGTTGCACTCGGGCACAATGGCAATCTCACCAATACCGATGACCTCCGTCAGATCGTCGCCAACGATCCACAGCCCCTGCAGGCCACCACCGACTCAGAAATTATTGCCGCGCTCTTGGCACGCACTCCCGGGTCGCTCTTTGACGCGGTCGCCGACAATATTCATCTGCTCGTCGGCGCCTTTTCTGCCGTGGCACTCTCAAGTGATGAATTGATCGCCTTTCGCGATGCCCACGGGGTCCGCCCCTTGGTGATTGGCGCGCTCGATGGCGGGTATTGCGTCGCGTCCGAAACCTGCGCGCTCGATCAAATTGGCGCCGAATTGGTCCGCGAAGTGCGCCCAGGCGAAGTCATCCGGTTGACCGCCGATGGCATCGAATCGCGTCAGGCACTTGCACCTGCGGTCTCGCGGATGTGTGTCTTTGAACACATCTACTTCGCCCGCCCCGACAGCCTGCTTGATGGTCGTAATGTCTGGGAGCAGCGTCGGGCAATGGGCATTGAACTTGCCGGGGAAGCCCCGGTTGAGGCGGATATGGTGGTTGGCCTGCCTGACTCCGGAACTCCGGCCGCAATCGGCTATGCATTTGCGTCGGGGATCCCGTATTCCGAAGCGGTGGTGCGCAATCGCTATGTGGGACGTAGCTTTATTCAGCCCGATCAGGAGTTGCGGAAAAACGGGGTGAAACTCAAATTCAATCCACTGCGCGAGATCATTGATGGCAAGCGGCTGATCGTGGTGGATGACTCAATTGTGCGTGGCACGACCACACAACAGGTGGTCGCAATGCTCCGCGAAGCGGGCGCCGCAGAGGTCCATATGCGCATCTCAAGCCCCCCGATCTCGTGGCCATGCTTTTATGGGATCGACATGCCCTCGCGCCAGGAACTGATCGCCTCATCGCACTCCATTGATGAGGTCGCCGCGATGACCGGGGCAACAAGTCTCGCCCATCTTTCCCTCGATGGCCTCGAACGTGCCATTGGATCACCGGCAAACCGCTTTTGTCGGGCCTGCTTCACGGGTGAATATGCCATTCCCGTACCCGACTCGACCACCAAATTGCGGTTTGAAGACCTGACCGCAGGGGCATCATCACAGTGAGTGGGCGTGACATCTCCTACCGCGATTCGGGGGTGGATCTCCAAGCTGCTCGGACCCACACCAGCAATATTGCAGGGTTTGTCCACGGCGGAATCACTGGTTTTGCGGGCGCTCTACCGATCCCTGCGATGCGCGATGGGCTCATGGTTGCCTGCACGGATGGGGTTGGCACTAAGTTGCTCTTGGCACGCGAGGCGGGCATCCTCGACGGACTTGGCCAAGATCTGGTCGCCATGTGCGTCAACGATCTGATCTGTTGCGGCGCGCGCCCGACAGGATTTCTTGACTACCTGGCCGTCGGCGCGCTCGACCCAGAGGAAGCCGGCATCCTGGTTGGGGCGATTGCCGCAGCATGTGCGAGCGTTGATTGTGCACTCTTGGGCGGAGAGACCGCCGAGTTGCCCGGGCTCTATCAACCCGGCCACTTTGATCTGGCGGGATTCGCGGTGGGTCTGGTGGAGCGCGATGAATTGCTCGGCCCCGATCGTGTCGTGCCAGGCGATCTTGTGATTGGCATCCCATCCTCGGGCGTGCATTCAAATGGGTTTTCCTTGGTGCGGGCACTTCGCGATCAAGGAGCCCTCGACTGCCCCGTCGATGTCCTGCTCGCGCCGACGCGCCTGTATGTCAATGACGTCCTCAATCTGCGTACCGCGCATGTCGAGCTCCACGCCGTCGCACATATCACCGGGGGCGGGTTGCCAGAAAATCTTCCTCGTGCATTGCCGCCCGACTGCGAAGCGGTGCTCACGGAGGGGAGTTGGCCCTTTCCTCAGGCGATCCAAGCAATTGTCGATTCGGGCCGCGTCAGCGATCACGACGCGTGGGAGACCTTCAATATGGGGATCGGGCTCTGCATCATCGCTCCGGCCAGCGCGCAGCAGGCAATCCTCGCGCAGATCCCCGATGCGCTGGTGATTGGACATGTCGCACACGGCCCACATGGAATTCGCCGTGCCTAGGCCCTATCGCGTCGTTGTCTTGATCTCGGGATCGGGGACCAATCTTCAACGACTCATCGACACCGTACATACGCCAAATGGTGAGATTGAGATCGTCCTCGTGCTGAGTTCGCGGGCAGATGCCTATGGGCTCGAACGCGCGCGCATGGCGGGGATTGCGACCGACGTGATGACACGCAGCCGCGACGACGATCGGATCGCACGCGATGTCGCACTCGCCGACCGCGTGGCCCAAGCGGCACCGGATCTCGTCGTGCTTGCAGGTTGGATGAGCATCCTCACTGGTGCATTTCTCGATCGGTTCCCCGACCGCGTCATCAATCTGCATCCATCGCTTCTGCCCGCATTCATCGGCATGCATGCAATTGAAGATGCATTGGCGTGGGGAGTGCGGTGGACCGGCGTGACCGTGCACTACGCCGAAGAAGAGGTTGACGGAGGTCCGCCGATTCTCCAGGAAACTGTGCCAGTTCTGTACGGTGATACCGTCGATTCATTGCGTGAACGTGTCCGCGACGCGGAGCACCGTGTGCTTCCCGCCGCGGTCCGACTCTTTGCCCAAGATCGGGTCCATCGCGACCCACAACAACGCCGCCGAGTCCAGATCCTCGAGGAGGAACCATCGTGAAGATCCGCCGCGCCCTAATCTCGGTCTCGGACAAAACCGGCCTTGAGCCACTGGTGCGTGGGCTCCATGACCTCGGTGTGCAGATCCTGTCGACCGGTGGCACCGCCAGTGCCATCGAGGGCTATGGAGTCCCAGTGACACGGGTGGAAGAGGTCACCGGTCAACCTGAGATCTTGGGTGGGCGTGTCAAGACGCTGCACCCCAAAATTCACGGTGGCATCCTCGCGCGGGAGCACCTTCCCCAAGATGTGGCCGAGATGGCGAGCTCGGGGATTGAAGGCATCGACCTGGTCTGCGTCAATCTCTATCCCTTCGAGCACTACGTCACCCAGCGCGACATGTCACATGAGGAACTGGTCGAGCAGATCGACATCGGCGGACCTGCGATGGTGCGCGCGTCGGCCAAAAACCATGACCGCGTGAGCATTCTCACCGCACCCGATCAATACGAGATGGTGCTCACCGAGATTCGCGCCAACCATGGTGAGGTCTCGCTCGCCACCCGTCGCCTGCTTGCCGCACGCGCCTTCCAGCTGACCGCGTCGTATGACGCCGCGATTGCCAACTGGATGAGCGAGCTCGATGGCGATTTTCCATCCCGCATCATCATGGCCTTTGAGCGTGAGTTCACCGTCAGCTACGGCGAGAACCCGCATCAGCGCGGTGCGTACTACACCGAGCGCGGAAGCCGCACGCATCTTTTGGGCCGTGTCGAAAAGCTCCACGGCAAGGACCTCTCCTTTAACAATCTGCTTGATCTCGACGGAGGACGAAACCTCTTGGCCGAGTTTGAGCTGCCGGCATGTGTGATCATCAAGCACAACAACCCCTGCGGTGTTGCAGTGGGGGCGGATGTGCGCTCGGCGTACATCGCGGCGCGCGATTGCGACCCGGTCTCGGCATATGGCGGGGTCATCGTGGTCAACCGACCCGTCGATGCAGAACTCGGCGAGCTCTTGGCATCAACATTTGTCGAAGTGCTCTTGGCACCTGGCTACGATGCTGCTGCACTTGAGGCGCTCACTCGCAAGCCCAACACCCGGATCATGCGTAACGACGAACGACGGCGCGCAAACCCCGGTGAGCGCGACCTGCGACGGGTCGTCGGGGGACTCCTCGTCCAGGATCGTGACACTGAGTCCGAAGACCGCGAATCAATGCAGGTCGTCTCTGAGCGTCCGCCCACCGAGCAGGAGTGGGGAGATCTGCTCTTTGCCTGGCGCGTGGCAAAACACGTGAAATCAAACGCCATCGTCCTCGCCCGAGATCTTGTCACCGTTGGTATCGGCGCAGGTCAGATGAGCAGGGTCGACTCGGTGCGTCTGTCAATTGAGAAGGCAACCGTCCCGATCCCCAATGCAGTGCTTGCAAGTGACGCATTCTTCCCCTTTGCCGATGGGCCCGAAGCGGCCGTACGGGCCGGCGTCCGGGCAATCATCCAGCCCGGTGGTTCAATCCGCGACGACGAGGTCATCGCCGCCGCAAACGATGCCGGACTCGCGATGGTCTTTACCGGGCGCCGTCACTTCCGCCACTAGTTTTTTCGTACCACCACCGCGCACGACGCGCGGTGGTGGAGGCAGGCGCAACCCAATGGGTCCGGGGGAACAACCGAATTGGGCTAGGCTACGGGGCGTGCGCGGTCATCACATCCGATGCTCAATCGCGATCGCCTGTGGGTGTGCACTCCCCGCAGCGGCCGTCGCTGCGGTGCCGAGTGGAACCACAACCGTGCCCCTTGAACAGGGTGTGCTCTTGGGCTTCGGCGCGGTCTATCGCGTGCAAACCACCATCGATGTCCCGTCGCTGAGAACGCGAACCGGCACGCTCTTTCCACTCGGACATCTCCATACCGTGACCGAGCTGGGAACCGCATTCGCTGTCTCGCCAAATGGGATCCTCGTCACCGATGCCCATGTTGCCGCGCCGCAAGGTGCACAACTCGCATTTGCGGCAGCACCACTCGCGCTGGCGCAACACGGCATTTTTGGCAGTTCAGCTGCCTATAACCAGTGGGTGACCACCAATGGGGTGCTCCCAGTGGGTGCACGAGTGACCTCGATCACCGTCTGGCGTGTCTCGGCGGACCCACATCACAGGACCCCCGCCCTCGTGGCGACGGTGCTCCCGACGAGTGTCGAACGGGCCAACGATCTCGCACTCCTCTCGATTCGGGCACACAACCTTCCCGCATTGCTGCTTGAAGAGGATGAAACCATCAATACCCCGGTCGCAACAGTTGGGTTCGGGGTGACAACGACGACAACGCTCGGTTTGCCGACCACACATGTCCCGGCGATCAAAACCGGCACCTTAGGCGGGAACGGGACCGCATCATCGCTTCCCGGTCAACAGCTCACCCTCGTCAATATTCCGATTTCACAAGGTGATTCCGGTGGACCGGTCCTCGATGCACAGGGATCCACCAGAGGCATTGTGCGCTTTGTGTATTCCGATAATCGAGGCCTCGTTGACCAGTCCTCCACCATCGCCCACCTCATGATGCGCTTGCACATTGCAAATACACAGGGCCCGACGAGCCTCGCATTTTCGGCCGGCATGCATGCGCTTTGGGCACACCACTACAACGCCGCCGTACGCGCACTTGCAACCGCCCGACAACTCGATCCCCAGCACCCTTTGGCGGCCACGGAGCTCACTCTTGCGCGGACGCTGGCAGCGACACCGCAACCAGGTCGCCGCGCTCCGTGGTGGCGAGTGAGCTTTTTGGCCCTCGCGGGCATTGCGCTTCTTGTGGGGGGCTGGTGCATTCGACGGCTGCGCCCCAAGGCACCAGATCACCCCGATCTCGTGCCGCCTCTCAGCTAATACGCCGACGTTCGGTCGCGCTCCAACGTGGACATGCAGGGGGATGCGCAGATCATCCCCGTCGCGCGACTACGCTCAAAGAGATGTGCGTAGTCGAATGCCGCTCCTCCGCGCGGTGATATCTCGCGGTGGGCTGCGCATCTGCAGTGTGTCTGCGCATACCCGAGGCTGTTGTGACGCGACCAATTCGTATCCTGATTATTGACGACCATCCACTCCTGCGACGCGGACTTGCGCTGCTCTTTCACGGCGAAGCAGATCTCGAGGTGGTTGGGGAGGCGGCCACCCCTGCCGAAGCGCTCGAGATACTCGGTATCTGTACCCCGGATGTGGTGCTGCTCGATATCAACCTTTCTGGGGCAAACGGAATTGCCCTTATTCACGATCTTCGCGCAGGGCGACGGCAGATCCGAATTCTGATCATCTCCATGTATGACGATCTCACCCATGTCGGCGCCGCCTATGCGGCAGGTGTCGACGGGTATGTCACAAAATCCGCATCACCAACTGAACTGATGACGGCGATTCGCACCGTGGCTCGAGGCACCCCGTATCGCAACCCGTCACTCGCCCCACGTGAGAACCCCAATACGACCGAATCATCCCTCTCCCCACGTGAGAGCCAGGTGCTTCAGCACCTGGCGTTGGGATTCACCAACCACGACATTGCGACAGCGCTCGATGTCAGTGTGAAAACCATTGAAACGCATCGCGCACGGATGATGAGCAAACTCAATGCCCATTCTCGGGCCGATTTGGTCCGCCACGCCATTGCGCGCGGGCTCCTTGATCCCGATGCGGCTCCCACCGCACCGAATTAAGGGGTGGCGGGTGGCCCCTGCGCGGTCTCGCGCTGAAACAACACCAATCGCGCGATGCTCAGACCAAATGACACCAACACCACCACCGCGCTCGACACACACCATTCACAAATTGCATGGATCTGAAAGAGCTCAAGTGCCGTGAGCCACGATGACAAGAGCACACCTAAGAGCGACACGAAGAACGCACCGAGCACAGAGATCTGCCACGGCGTCAGTGCACACACGAGCAACACGATGTAGGCAATCAACCCCAGAAGGGCCACCGGAACACCCGCAACGGTTGACCATTCGCTTTTTTGCACGGTGGAACATCCGCCGCCAATCACGCAGGTGGGCAAACCACCTGAAAAGCGCTCATAGACGAGGTAGGTCGTAATACCAATTCCCACGACCGCCAAGATCGCACTCGCAATGCGAATCCAGAAATCCGTGCGAGTGCGATCGAATCCCATACCTAGGCCTTCACTCCGGCCACGGTCAAGAAGGCTTGTGAGAAGCGTGAGATCGGCACGAGACCTGAAAAGCTGTCAGTGCCCTTCGGACCGTGGACAACAAAGGTCGGGGTGCCTGAGACCGCATCGGTTTGCGCCTGGTTTTGAATCGTGAAGAAGCTATTGACTGCCTCTTGTCCCTTGAAGGCATCGTTCCATGCGGCCATGTCACATCCGGCAGCCTGTGCAATCTCGGCCGCGACCGCCGGGGTGAGCCACTTGTCCTTCTCCGAGCCCTGGTTCCGCAGATCGAGTTCGGTGTAGTACCACATCCGGTTTTGCTGACCGGCGGCAAGTCCACCAAGTGCACCCGTTTGCGAGTCTGGGCCGATAAATGCAAGGGGACGAATCTCGATCTTGGCGAGCCCGGTGCGGACATACCGAGTAATCACCTGCGGCATGATGGTTTTACTGGCCTGACCACAGATGGGGCACTTGTAGTCGATGTACTCATCAATCGTGATCTTGGCAGCCGGCTTCCCGAGGACCTGCCCCGATTGCGGGATTCCCTTGAGCAGGGCGTTGACCGCCGGCACATCAGCTGTGAAGTGACTCAATGGCAATGATTGGCCACTGCTGCTGTTGTTGTTGACCTGAATTCCGATCACAACGCCAACGACGATCACTGCCGCCGCGACGATCGCGATGATCATGTTCCTCGACACCACACCCTCCCGAAGATTGCCTCACGCCTTGATCGCGCCGTGCGCACGCGTGCGTGCACCCGACACAATGACAGTACCTCGCTGGACGGGTGAGCACCTGTGGTGCCCACAGACCCGACGCCCCGCACGATTTGCACAGTCGCCTCGCAAGGACATTTCGCCACCCATCACCGTGGCCCTGCGCCACGGCTCCCCACTGCCCGAGGATCAGTCGGTCGCTGTTGGTACCGCCGCGAGGGTGCGGCCGCCAAGATGTGTGCCGAAAAATTGCTCGATCGCCGCATATGCCTCCATGCGGTTTTCGGGCTTGACAAAACCGTGGCCCTCTCCCTCTTTGCAGATGTAGTCGACTGGCACACCGCGTGCGCGCAGTGCCGCCACGATTTGATCACTCTCCTGTTGGGTCACCCGAGGATCATTTGCCCCCTGGATGACCAGCAGAGGACTGCGGATGTCATCAACCCGGGACAACGGAGAACGTCGCTCCATATCGGCCAGGTCATCAGGATTCTCGGGATCACCGACATAGCGAAACCATGTGCTGGCAAGCATTGGACGCCAATATGCCGGGAAGGAACGAGTGAGGGTCACCAGACTCGACGGGCCCACATAGCTGACCGCACACGCAAACACATCTGGGGTAAAGGTCACCCCCACCAGGGCCGCATACCCCCCATATGAGCCACCGTAGATACCGATGCGCGCAGGGTCGGCAATTCCGCGGGAAATGGCCCAATTGACCCCATCAATCAGATCGTCGTGCATCTTGCCCGCGAACTCGCGCTCGGCGGCATGCATGTGATGTTTGCCGAATCCCGTTGAGCCCCGGTAGTTCACCTGCAAGACCGCGTAGCCGCGATTGGCCAAAAATTGCACGGTGGGGTCATAGCCCCATGCATCCCGGGCCCACGGGCCCCCATGCACATAGAGCACCATCGGCAGTCCCTGGCCATCGCTTCCGACCGGCAGGGTGAGATAACTCGGCAGGCGCAGGCCATCTCGGGCGGGAATCGACTCGGGAGTCATTGCCGCCAAGTGCTCTGGAATCAGCCACGGCCGCGAGCGATAGAGCAGCTGCGCGTCATGTGTTGCGCGATCAACGACATAGGTCGCACCGGGATCGCGATCATCATCGAAACTGACGATCCACGTCGACTCATCGGCATCCTGGCTTGCGATTCCCGGATCACCTGGGTGGATGTTGGACAACGCGGCGACATCCTCGCCAAAGCGCGCATCGAAGGCATGGACAACCAGACGATCCCGCAGATAGGCCGCCCCAAGTAGCTCCCCAGTGCGATCGGAGATGATCGGTCCAGAAAGATCTGCGAACTCATCCTCGTCGATGATCTCCTCGTCACCTGTTGCCAGATCGAGCGCGACCAGACGCATGAGATCCGCACCGCGGGCACTCCCGACCCAGAGTTTTGCCTGGTTGGGGACATAGCCAAGGACATAGCCGCCGTCCTCATTTGCATACTCTGCCACCACTGCAAATGGATCATCCACGCTCGCGCGGGCGAGGATTTCAAAGTCCCCGGTGGGCGTCTGTGCGCGTGCAGCGCGAATGGCACCGGTGCGATCGGCATGCCAGCTGACGATGTTGCCAGGGTTCTCGGCAACCCGCACCACCCGACCGGTCGCGAGGGTGAGGGCATAGACATCGAACACACTGCGCTCACGCAGGTTCATCGACACCACGATGTGACGCGGGGTTGCCCGTGGCGCAGCAACGACGCCGACACGCACCCCCGCAAATGGGGTCAGATCGCGGATTTGATCGGGACGCTGAGGGTCAACTGCATACACATGGAAGTTCTCATCGCCGCCGGCGTCCTGCAAAAAAAGAATGTAGCGCCCATCCCGCGACCAGAAAAAACTCCGCACACCCCGATCGCGATCATTGGTCAGTGGGCGCTCCTGTCCGCCCTCACGCGGGCGAACCCACACGTTGAGCACCCCGTCACGCGGAGCAATCAGGGCAATCAGGCTGCCATCAGGAGAGAGGCGTGCACCGACGCGCTCGGGATTGTCGAAAAAGTGGGCAAGTGGCAACAGCGGCGCAAAGGTCATCACCTGCAATGGTAGTGATCGGCGAGCATTGAGAAGGGGGTCTGTGCGCCTGCGCGAATGTACCGTCACAGAGGGTGTATGCCCCATGAATGTACGCATTCTGTGCCCCATCCTGATACAACGTGTGGAGTGGGTCGTGCAGTTGACCGCATGACCACCTAACCCCTAGGCTGCGAACGACACATGTGGGTGTGTCGACGTGAGAGAAAGATTGCGAGCGCCGTGGCGGACACGAAGCACACATCGAGCGGCAAGATCGCACTGATGTTCCCCGGCCAGGGGTCGCAGCAGGTCGGCATGGGTGCGGGGCTGTATCGGGCCTATCCGAGTGCACGAGCGACCTTTGAAGAGGCAAATGATGTGCTGGGCTATGACCTGTCAACACTGTGCTTCGATGGCCCTCATGATCAGTTGATGCGGACCGACTTTTGCCAGCCTGCCGTGCTGACGACATCGGTCGCCGCATGGCGCGTCGCCAATGATCACGGCCTGATTGCCGACATGGCGATGGGCCACTCGCTGGGCGAGTACGCGGCACTGGTGGCCTCGGGCAACCTCGATTTTGCCACCGCGCTGCGATTGGTTGTTGCGCGTGGTCGCGCGACAGAGGAGGTCGCAACGCGCGTCCCCGGACAGATGGCCGCATTGCTTGGCGCAAGTGATGAAGAGGCAGAGGCCCTGTGTCGCGAAGCCGGTGACGATGTCTGGCCGGCCAACTACAACTGCCCCGGACAAATCGTGGCCTCCGGCGGCCGTCGAGGAATCGATCGACTGGTCGAGATCGCCCGAACCCACGGGTTTAAGACGCGCATTCTCGATATTGAAGGGGCGTTTCACTCAATCGTCATGGCGCCCGCCGCAGATCGTCTGCGTGACACCTTGACGGGCGTGCGTTTCACCACGCCATCAATGCCATTTTTGTCGGCAACCACCGCCGCGATTGAGGCGGGTGCGGAACGCGTGCGGACATTGCTCGCGCAACAACTCACCGCACCAGTGCGCTTCACGCAATCGGTGCGTACCGCGATGGATTTAGGTGTCGATCAATTTGTCGAGTGTGGGCCGCGCAAGGTGCTTGTCGGCCTCGTGCGTCGCATTCGAAGTGATGCGGCCGTGTGCCACATCGGCGCACCCGATGACATTCCAACAATTGTGGCCCTCGCGCAAGCACGTGCCGATGCCCGTGGCATTAGTGACCGGCGCTAGCCGGGGGATTGGCGCAGCCTGCGCGACGCGGCTTGCCGCACAGGGATGGGACCTTGGGCTCACCTTCGCCCAGGATCAGGTGGCATGCCAGGAAACGGCCCACGCGGTCCGCGCCCTCGGTCGTCGGGCGATCACCACGCGTCTTGAAGCGCGGGAGTCCGCGTCGATTACTGCCGCCGTCCAGGAGGTTGAAGCGCAACTCGGCCCACTTGATGCGCTCATCGTGAACGCCGGAATCACCCGAGACGGGTTGGCGATGCGGATGAATGGCGAGGATTGGCGCGCACCAATTGACATCAATTTAGGTGGCACCGCCGCAACGATTCGGGCTGCTGCCGCAGGGATGCTGGAACGTGGGATCGGTAGCATCGTCGCGATCACCTCAATCGTTGGTGACCACGGCAACGCTGGCCAGGCAAACTATGCGGCCTCGAAAGCGGGAATCATGGGTCTCGTGGCGACATTGGCAAAAGAATTTGGTCCCCAGGGAGTTCGTATCAACGCACTTGCCCCAGGCTTTATCCGCACACGGCTGACCGATGTCCTCGACGAGGACCACGTCAACGCCCTTCGCGCGCGCACCGCACTCGGCCGCTTGGGTGAGCCCGACGACATCGCAGGACCTGTGAGCTTTCTCGTGTCACCTGCGGCCCAATTTGTGACGGGCACACTGCTGTGTGTCGACGGTGGGCTCGCGCTGTGACGCCACGGCCACTCAACGCGCGGGTCGTGATCACCGGGATCGGACTGGTGAGCCCACTGGGGATTGGAAAGGCCGAGGTGTGGGAGGCCGCGCGCCAGGGTCGTTCGGGGGCCGGGCCGGTCACGCTGTTTGATGCGTCGGCACATGGGGCGCAAATCGCATTTGAGGTCACGGGGTTCGACCCGCTGACCTTTATCGACAAACGTGCGGCACGGCGCATGGATCGTTCCTCGCAACTTGCTGTTGCCGCAGCCGGGCTCGCAATCGAGGACGCGGGCCTGGTGATTGGTGCAGATGCCGAGCGAATTGGTGCCGTGATCTCGACCGGCAATGGCGGGAATGCCACGTACGAGGAGGCGCATCACACCCTCCTGACCCGAGGGCCCGAGCGCATCTCCCCGGTGGCATTGCCGATGATTATTTGCAATATGGCCGCCGGCCACGTCTCGATGACCTATGGCCTCCAAGGCCCCGTGAGTTGCATTTTGACCGCCTGCGCGAGCAGCCTGCATGCAATTGGCGAGGCCGCCGACATGATTCGTCGTGGCGCGGCAGACGTGATGCTGGCAGGGGGATCAGAGGCCGCTGTCACCCCTTACGCAATGGGTGCACTCGATGCATCGCGGGCAATGTCCCATCGCAATGATGACCCCACGGGGGCAAGCCGCCCCTTCGATCTCAATCGCGACGGCTTTGTCCTCGGAGAGGCAGGTGCGGTGTTGGTGCTCGAGCGCATGGACCTCGCGCTGGCGCGCAATGCACCGATCATTGCGGAGATGTCAGGGTACGGCGCAACCTCTGATGCACATCACATCACCGAGCCACATCCTGAAGGGTCTGAGCAGGCACGGGCGATGACGCGGGCACTCGCGAGTGGCCAGATTGACGCGTCCACCGTTGACCACGTCAATGCACATGCGACCTCGACCGTTGCCGGAGATGCATCAGAGGTGCACGGCATCATCACCGCTCTGGGTGGCGATCATGCCGCATCGGTTGCCGTGAGCGCCACCAAGTCCATGCATGGGCATTGCCTCGGGGCCACTGGCGCCCTCGAGGCCGCGCTCACCACACTTGCGATCACGCATCAGATGGTGCCACCGACCATTAATCTCACCGATCTTGACCCCGCCTGTGAGGGCGTGGATCACGTGCGTACTGCGCGGGCACACCGGATCCGTACCGCGCTGTGCTCGGGATTTGGCTTTGGCGGCCACAATGCCGTTATTGCGCTTGAAGCGGTCACCGCATGAGCACGCGGCGTCGTGTGGTGATTACCGGGATTGGCATCATCTCCGGCCACGGTGTGGGCCGGGAAGATGTCTGGCGCAATGCCTGTAACGGGATGGCCTGCACCGCGCCAATCACCGATATGGAGCTCGGCACATCCCCGGTCACCATTGCCGCACAGGCGCGTGATTTTGTGGTCGACGATTTCGTTGAACGCCGCCTCGCACGACGCGCCGATCGGGTCACCCACTTCGCTCTTGCCGCCGCACAGCTGGCAACGGCCGATGCGGGGCTCACGATTTCAGCCGATGGACGCGACACCGGCATCATTTTGGGCACGGGAACCGGTGGGAACCATGTTCGAGACGAGAACTATCAGACCATGATTGAGCGCGGTGTCGACCGGATCTCGCCCTTCGCAATCCCTTACAGCATGTGCAATCACCCCCCCGCCGAAGTCGCGATGCTGCTGGGGCTTCGCGGCCCCACGATGGCGATGGTGACCGCATGTGCCGCCGGAACCGACGCGATCGGTACCGCAACGGCCATCATTCGCCGCGGAGACGCGGATGTGATGCTCTCAGGTGGCACCGATGCGATGATCACCCCATTGTGGATCGCCGGCTTCGATGCGATGCGGGTGCTTTCTCATCACCAGAACGATCCGGCGACGGCACCCCGACCCTTTGATTCCTCGCGCGATGGCTTTGTGATCGGGGAAGGTGCCGCAATCTTGGTGCTTGAGGAGCGCGAGCATGCAGTGCGGCGCGGGGCCTCAATTCTGTGTGAGGTCGCCGGCTACGGCGCAAGCGCCGACGCCCATCACATCACTGATCCCGATCCGTCGGGTCGCAGCCAAGCGCGTGCGATGCGCGCCGCGATTGCCGACGCAGGGATCCCCGCACACGAGATCGATTACGTCAACGCCCATGGTGGCGCGAGTCGCCCCGGCGACCCATCTGAGATTGCCGCGATTCGGGCAGCTCTCGGTGAGGAACATGCCGCCCGTACCGCGGTCTCGGCAACCAAGTCGATGCACGGCCATTGCATGGGAGCGACAGGGGCAATCGAAGGTGCATTCACTGCGCTTGCCGTCGCCAACGGCATCATTCCACCCACCATCAATCTCACCGAGCTCGACCCTGAGTGCGTCGGGGTCGACCATGTCATCGGACAGGCGCGCACGACGACGCTGCGCGCGGCAATGTCGTCCAACAACGGGCTTGGTGGGCACAACGCCGCCATCGTACTGCTGCCATGGGGCGGCGAATGACACCCCGCGCCGAGAAATCTCTCCGACTCTCCATCGCGGGCGCACTGTGCGCCATCCCCGGGCTATGGGGCATTGCGACCCATACGGTGTGGCTGGGGTATCTCTCAGCGGCAATATTGCTTGTGGGCATCCTCCTCGGGCCCATCTCAGCGCGCCACTTCACCCGCTCACCTTAGCCTGATGACGCCCTGGCGGCGACCTCGGGCACAGCGACGGGGCGATCGTTCGGCCCAATCGCGACGAAGGTAAAACACCCCGTGCCGCAGAGACGACGCTCGCCCGTCACGAGCACTTCGGCCACCATCGTGACGCGAATCTTCATTGAGGTACGGCCGGTGCTGATGACCTCCGCCACGATTTCCACGATCTCGCCGAGTCCGACTGGGGCGACATAGTCGACGTCATCTACCCCAACGGTCACGACCGTCTGGCGTGAGTGGCGCGTCGCAGCGACGAATGCCGCCCGGTCCATCATGCTCAACGCGACACCTCCGAACATCGTGCCGCGATGGTTGAGTTGCTCGGGCATCACAATGTCGGTCATACGCGTCAGTACGGGAGCCGCAAGTGCCTCCCGTGTGGTCGCATCAATTGAGGACATCACTTCTCCTTTGTGGAACGAGCGTGCGCACGTATGGCCAACCACGGGGGTGATCGTCGTGCAATTTCCTGTCCTACCGGACACTGTGGTGCATGCGCACCGGGCAAATAGCCGATCCCCATCAAAAACTCATTGGTGATCTCCGGACCGGTAAAACGATAGGTCTGTCGGAACAGTCGCACCCACTCATCGAGTGTCGCAGGATGGTGCGCATCAAGCCACCCCGCCATACCGCCGTAGTCGTTTCGTTGACCGCAGATGATTCCGGCGTTCGCGATGATCGCATCAACTTTTTTTGCGTTGCGAATAATGCGCGCATCGGCAAGGAGCCTCGCCCGCTGATCATCGTCGTAGGCGGCAACAATCTCCGGAAGAAATCCCTCAAACGCCGCAGCAATCCCCTCGCGACGCCGCATGATCAAATCCCACGACAATCCTGCTTGAAAGATCTCGAGAGCGAGTCGCTCGAGCAGCACTGCGTCATCGCGGGTCGGAAAGCCATATTCGGTGCGGTGATATGCATCGTGCACCGGATCGCCAGTGGCAATGGCACAGTAGGCACTCATTGCGACTGCCAACTGACACTCGCGTGCATAGAAACGGGTCCTTCTCGCGGATTTGTCCGGTACGCTCGTCCACTATGGCGAATCGACCCGATGCTCACACCGTGCTCGACGCGACTCTTGCGACGCGCGTTGCCGTGCTCGATGGCGCCATGGGCACGATGATCCAGCAGTATGGCCTGACCGAGGATGACTTTCGCGGCACCCGGTTTGCCGACCATAGTCACCCTCTGACCGGCAACAACGATCTCTTGGTGCTCACACGGCCCGATGTGATCGGCGCGATTCACAGCGCATTTCTTGAAGCTGGCGCCGACATCATCGAGACCAACACCTTCAGCTCGACGCGCATCGCACAGGCGGACTACGCCACAGAGGATGTCGTCACCGACATGAATATCGCCGCCGCCGCAATTGCGCGCGAGGTCGCCGATGAGTGGACTGCACGCACCCCCGATCGGCCGAGATTTGTCGCCGGTGCCATTGGGCCCACCAACCGCACTCTCTCGATGTCACCCGATGTCAATGATCCCGGCTACCGGGCGGTCAGCTTCGATGAGATGGTCGATGCATACGCCGAACAGGTCCGGGCGCTCATACGCGGTGGCGTCGATCTGATCCTCGTGGAGACGATCTTCGACACGCTCAATGCAAAGGCGGCGCTTGCGGCAATTGACGATGTTGCCGATCAGACCGGCGTCCGTCTCCCACTCATGATTTCGGTCACGATCACCGATGCCTCGGGGCGGACCCTTTCCGGGCAGACGATTGAAGCATTTTGGACATCCATCGCCTATGCACAGCCATGGTCGGTGGGAGTGAACTGTGCGCTCGGCGCCGAAGCGATGCGACCACATGTCGAGGCGTTGTCGCGGATCAGCGACTGCTGGGTGAGCTGTTATCCAAATGCGGGCCTGCCCAATGCATTCGGCGAGTACGACGAGCTTCCCGAGGACACCGCAGAGATTCTGCGCGAGATGGTCAACGACGGACTGATCAACATCGTCGGTGGCTGCTGCGGCACGACCCCCGCACACATCGCAGCAATTGCCCGTGCCGTCGCGCCCCTTCCCGTTCCAACGCGCACCCCCCTCGCGCCGTCACATATCACCGAGCTCTCTGGGCTTGAACCGTATGGGGTTGATGGCACCCGCACCTTCACCATGGTCGGAGAGCGCACGAATGTCACCGGCTCACGCAGGTTCGCCAAATTGATTCTGGAGGGCGACTACACCACCGCCCTTGAGGTCGCGATGGATCAAGTGCGCAATGGCGCCAATGTGATCGACGTCAACATGGATGAGGGCATGCTGGATTCGGTTGCCGCCATGTCGCGATTCCTGCATCTGGTCGCCTCCGAGCCGGAGATCGCCCGCGTGCCGATCATGATCGATTCCTCCCGTTGGGATGTGATCGAGGCGGGGCTCAAGTGCTGCCAGGGCAAATGCATCGTCAACTCCATCAGCATGAAAGAGGGCGAGGAGAGCTTCCTGGCTGCAGCACGTGCAGCCAGACGATATGGCGCGGCTGTGGTCGTGATGGCATTCGATGAACAGGGCCAAGCCGACAGCATTGAACGCAAGGTGGCCATTTGTCAGCGCGCCTATGCGCTGCTGACCACCGTGGCCAATTTTCCGCCGACCGACATCATCTTTGACCCCAATATTTTCGCGATCGGGACCGGGATCGAGGCGCATGCCGCGTATGCCATTGACTTCATCGAGGCGACCCGCCAAATCAAAGCCACCTGTCCTGGAGCGAAGATCTCAGGCGGGGTCTCGAACTTAAGCTTTAGTTTCCGCGGCAATGACCTTGTCCGTGAGGCAATCCACACCGCATTCCTGTTTCACGCCATCACCGCAGGGCTCGATATGGCGATTGTCAATGCGGGCCAACTCGGCGTCTACGAGCAACTCGACCCACATCTGCGCGACCTGGTCGAGGACCTCATCTTCAATCGCCGCGACGATGCGACCGAGCGCCTATTGGAATTTGCATCATCGGTATCGGGCGAAACCGCGACACGCGGGCCCGATCTGTCCTGGCGCGAGCAACCCGTCGAAGGTCGCCTCGCACACGCCCTGATCAATGGCATCGTCGATTTCATTGAGGCCGACACCGAAGAGGCACGTGTCGCGTATGGGCGCCCGCTCGAGGTGATTGAGGGCCCGCTGATGGCCGGCATGAGCACCGTTGGTGATCTCTTCGGTCAAGGGAAGATGTTTTTGCCCCAGGTGGTCAAAAGCGCACGGGTCATGAAGCGTGCGGTCGCGCACCTGGAGCCCTTTATGGATGCCGAACGCGCGGCAGGTACCGAAACCCGTCACAACGGGCGCATTGTGTTGGCAACGGTCAAGGGTGACGTGCATGACATCGGCAAAAACATCGTGGGTGTGGTGCTCGGGTGCAACAACTACGAGGTGATCGATCTCGGGGTGATGGTGCCGACCCAAACGATTATCGACACCGCAATTGCCGAGCAGGCCGACATGATTGGCCTGTCTGGGTTGATCACCCCATCGCTTGAGGAGATGTCGGGGGTCGCAGCAGAGCTCCAACGTCGTGGACTCACGTTCCCACTGTTGATCGGTGGCGCTACCACATCCAAACAGCACACCGCGGTCAAAATTGCGCCGCGCTACGACGGAGCGGTCGTGCACGTTCTGGACGCATCACGTGCCGTTGGCGTGGTCTCATCACTGCTTGACGATGCCCAGCGCCCGGCCTTTGTGACCGATGTCCACAACGACCAGGCGCGCCTTCGCGAGATCCACCAGGGGCGCACAGAGCGCGCGCTCTTGACGCTTGAGGAGGCGCGTCGCCAGGCGCCCCAGATTGTCTGGGAGAGCGACCTACCCACACCTGAATTCACCGGTCTGCGCCACATCGAGGTGGGTTTAGATGCATTGGTGCCGTTTATTGACTGGACCTTCTTTTTCCATGCCTGGGAGCTGCGGGGCAAATTCCCTGGGGTCCTCAATCACCCCGAATATGGAGCTGCGGCACGCGAGCTCTACACACATGCGACCGCCATGCTCGATTCCATGATTGCCGATGGGCGCATTCGCGCACGCGGCGCCTACGGATTTTGGCCCGCCGGATCCGATGGAGATGATCTGGTGCTGTTCGAGGATGTCGCCCGGACCACCGAGCGTCTGCGGATTCCGATGTTACGACAGCAGCGGGTCAAGCCCGATCGTAAGCCGATGTACTGCCTGGCCGACTTTGTCGCGCCGTACACATCACTGCATCCCGACTATGTCGGGGCATTTGCCGTCACCTCGGGGATCGGCGTCGAGGAGATCGCCACGGCCTACGCCGAGGGCGGAGATGACTACTCCTCCATCATGGTCAAAGCGCTCGCAGACCGACTTGCCGAAGCCTTTGCCGAGATGCTCCATGCCCGGGTGCGCCGCGAGTGGGGATATGAGCGTGAGGGCGAAATCTCTGCGGAAGATCTCATTGCAGAAAACTACCGGGGCATTCGTCCCGCATTTGGATATCCGGCGTGCCCGGATCACACCCCCAAGCGGGAGCTGTTTGCGCTGCTCGATGCCCCGTCGATTGGGATGTCGCTCTCTGAGTCACTGGCAATGTTGCCTGCCGCATCGGTGAGCGGGATCTACCTCGCACATCCCGAGGCCCGCTACTTTGCAGTCGGCCCGATCACCGACGACCAAGTCATCGACTATGCACGGCGTTCAGGTCGTACGCGCACGGATGTGGAGCGATGGCTCGCGCCAAATCTGGCCTATAGCCCGGGGGCAGCGAGCTAAACCACCGCACGCACGTG
>Ga0164296_1000858_pt1 | contig 34373 bp, 31 predicted proteins | sample GEODES057metaG_FD_113533 | JGI IMG/M metagenome (GOLD analysis project Ga0164296, IMG submission 113533) | Dystrophic lake water microbial communities from Trout Bog Lake, Wisconsin, USA - GEODES057 metaG | ecosystem: Environmental > Aquatic > Freshwater > Lake | place: USA: Trout Bog Lake...
AATCCATCAAAAGCGCGGCCAGGGGGTTCCGTTCATTCGCCAATTACCGCATCCGCATCTTGTTCCATTGCGGCAGGCTTGATCTCAAGCCCGTCTTCACCCATTAAAAGTCGTGAAGAACCAACATAAAGCGTGCTGGCACCACCGTTGAGTGCGCCAATCGTGACGGTCTGACCGGAAGTGATGCCCCCGATTGAGTGATCGAGGACAAGCGTGGATGCTGCCGTGACGCCAGCCACATTGAAGCCGAAATTAGTCGAGGCATCGTTGCGGAGTTCCAGCAGGCCACCGCTCATCGTCACCGTCGAACCACCCGTTGCCATGGCTGAGGTGACTCGCGTGGTACCGGCACTGAGTGACAGTGTTCCAGTGTTCCAGCCGCTCAGCGTCGTCGGAGAGAAGGTCAGAACCCCGAGGCCGCTTTTGACAATGTCCACCTTCAGGCTGCCAGAGTTGGCGATCGGTCCGGTGATGGTGAAGTTGCCCCAGCCGTTCAGTGTCTGGCTGACACCGCCCGTGTTCGATCCACTTTCCGCGAAACCTGCGATGGAGATGAATTCGTTGGCCCCTACGGTGTAACCCGTCAGCCCCGGCGTGCCCAGGTCATTGGTGATGGTGTAGGTGGATACGGTTGCAGCGGTGCCGTTGCTGGAGGCCAGTGTGTTCACACCCATCACGACCCCATAACCATGATCCCCCACGAAGCTGATGCCCGCCGAGCTATTCGCCTGCGCCACGGTGCCAAGCGTCAGCACCTGGCCTGTGGTGCTGTTCCCAGGAGTGGCCGCATGGTCCACGAAAATGAATGCGTTGGTTGAAGTGTTATTACTGATGGAGCGGACGCCTGTGGGAGCCACGTCCGTGCGAATATCCAGCCCCTGCCCTGTCCCCACAGAACTGACAGCACCGAGGAGTAAGCTGCCCGTGCTGCCCAAGCCAGTGGAGTTAACGACCTTTAACGTCCCTTGGTTGATGGTCAAAGCACCGCTGTAGGTATTCGCGGAGCCTGTAAGCACCCACTGATCCAGACCCGACTTCGTCAGTGCGGTCGTGGAAGTGCCGTTGTCGGTCACATTGGCGGCAAAAGTATTCGTTCCGCCGTTGACCCCCGTCAGTGTCAAAGTCTTGGCTCCCGAAGACACCGTCGTGAAGATGAGGTTGTTGATGGTGATGCTGTTGGCCGCTGTGAGAGAGCTGCTGTCAATCGTGCCACCACCCGTGGTGCCAGCCAGTTCAATGCTGCGATTGGTCAGAACCAGAGGTGCCGTGACCTGATTGCCCCACTGAATGCCACCCGTGGAACCGCCACTGCCGAGCTTAACGTTGCCATTGCCACTGACATCTGAGAGCACGCTCAACGAAACGGTGCCGGTTTGTGCCCAGAGAATGCCGGAGTTGTTGTTGGTCGAATTCAGCAGGAACGTCGTGCCTGCATTGGCGATGGCGAAAGTGCCGGCTCCCGTCACCTGCCCCAAAACCACCTGTGCCGCTGCACCCGTCGAAGTGAGCAGCGCAACCGCGCCGCCCGTGTTGCTCAAGGTGATGGTACGCGAGGCATTGAGCACGGTAGGTGTGTTGAGCGTGAGCCCGGCTGCAGTGCTGCCGTTGAAGGTGATGCCGTTGCTGGTGGCACCCAAATTGGCATCCGAAAACGCGGCCAGAGTCCCCGAGCTGATGTTGATCGTGCCGGAGAAAGCATTGGCCCCGGAAAGCAAGAGTGTGCCGGTGGTGGTGCTGCTGTAATTCAGCCCGTTGGCTCCTGCAATGATGGCGCTGATCGTGTCAGTGCCAGCCACATTCACCGCCAGTGCGCCAGGTGTCGTTAAAGCACCTTGGACCGTGATCTGGGTGGCGGTGGTGCCGTCACCCGTGATGTTGAAGGTCGATGTCGCGGGCGTTTGGCTGAATGTGATCCCTCCCAACGAAAAGGGAGAGGTCAACTGCACAACTCCCCCAAGGCCGCTAAACACCGCCGTGTCACCACTCCCAAAGGCGGCAATGGTGTCGCTGCTGGATGATCCATCCCACCAGTTCGTGTTGGTGGTGTTCCATGTCCCGCTGCCACCTAGGCTTTGGCCGGTGATGCTGTCCCCCAATGCGATGGTGTCGGCATCCCAGTAGAGCGTCGCCGCATGAAGAGGTTGTCCGATCTGCCAAGTCAACATCAAGAGGACCATCAATAAACCGAATGGCTGCCGCTTGGAGCGGAATTGCTTCAACATAAAATAGGGGGACTAAATTTTTTGAATTGGGAACCAGGAGACTAAGTGAATTTGGAGGCGCAAAGCGAGAAATTGTTCAGGTTTAATCTAAAAGTTTTGTCACATCCGTATCCCCACTAGAAACCCAGTTTTTCTCGATGTCGATAGGCGCAGAACCAATTCTAGCTATTCGCAAGAAGCGTTCGAGGTCCACGTTTACCCCGCTGCATGCGACTCCCAACTTTTCTTGGCGCCACGGTTTTTCTTATTATTTCTCAACTGCAGGCTGCCACGCGCCCAAACGTCCTCTTTATGATGGCGGACGACCTGAACAACAGCCTCGGCTGCTACGGGCACCCGCTGGTCAAGACGCCGAATCTGGACAAACTGGCGGCGCGGGGCGTGCGGTTTCAGAATGCGAACTGCCAGTTTCCGTTGTGCGGTCCGAGCCGGAACTCGATGCTGACGGGTCTGTATCCGAACAGCACGGGGATCCTGACCAACTCCCAGCTTTTCCGGCAGACGATCCCGAACGCGGTGAGTCTGCCGCAGGCTTTTCGGCGGGATGGCTACTTCGCAGCACGCATCGGGAAACTTTATCACTACGGAGTGCCGAACTCGATTGGCACGAATGGTCATGACGACCCGACTTCCTGGGAGCTTGAGCTCAACCCTGCGGGCTGTGATCGCCTGCTGGAGCATCCTGATATTTTCTCGCTCCTGCCTGGGAACTTTGGCGGCACGCTGAGCTGGTATGCTTCACCTAGGCCTGATGAGAAGCATACGGACGGTCTGCAGGCCAAGGATGCGGAGTGGGTGCTGGAGCGCTGCGCAAAGGAAAAGGATCGGCCGTTTTTCCTCGCCCTGGGGTTTTTCCGCCCGCACACGCCGTATGTCTCGCCGAAGAAGTGGTTCAAGGGTTACCCTGAGGCGGAGATGCCTGTGGTTCAAGGAGTTAAAGAGGACCAAGCGGACCTGCCTGCGCCGGCGCTGGGCAGCTACAAGAAGGAGCAGGACAAGCTGACGGACGACCTGCGCCGTCAGGCGGTGCAGGCGTACTTTTCGGCGATCAGCTTCATGGATGCGCAGGCGGGCAAGGTGCTGGATGCGCTGGACCGGCTCGGGCTGGCGGAAAATACGATCGTCGTTCTCACCAGCGACCATGGTTATCATCTGGGTGAGCATGGGCTGTGGCAGAAGCAGAGCCTCTTTGAGGAGAGTGCCCGGGTGCCGCTGCTGATTGCTGGCCCTGGGGCGAAGAAGGGCGGGGTTGCCAATTCTCCCGTGGGATTGATCGATCTCTACCCAACGCTGACGGAGCTGTGTGGGGTCAAAGCTCCTGAAAATCTTCAGGGGCAGAGCCTGGTGCCGATGCTGAAAGACCCGACGGTCAAGGGGCGCGGCTGGGTGCTGAGCGAGGTGGTGAGAGGTGGCGGATTCAAGCGAATGGGGGCCAGTGCGGCGAAGGGTGATGATGGGAAGCGCCTCTTTGGCTATGCGCTGCGCACGGACCGCTACCGCTACACCGAGTGGGATGAAGGGAATGCCGGCAAGGAACTCTACGACCACGAGAGCGACCCCAAGGAACTGACCAATCTGGCTGACAAACCTGAGCAGGCGGAGGTGCAGGCGAAGCTGGCAGAACAGCTCCATGGCATCGTGAAGACGACGTATCCTGCGAATGGAAAGATCCCGGAGATTCCGCAAGGGAATGTGATGTATGCCCCGGAATTGGTGGATCCCCAGGGGGGCAAAGCCGGCAAGGAGTGATGAGATACCTGTTCATCTCTACTCGTGAACTTTCTTCCAATCCCGTGCTGACATCTACTTCATGAAACCGCTGCTGTTCCTTCTTTCATTCGCTCTCATACATTCGTCCTTTGCGGCGACGCCGAACATCGTCCTCATCAACATTGATGACCTCGGTTATGCGGACATCGGGCCGTTTGGGGCCAAAATCTCGACGCCGAACCTGGACCGCATGGCGAAGGAGGGGATGAAGCTCATGAGGGCGCCGGTTTGCTCGCCTTCGCGCGCGGCGATGATGACGGGCTGCTACCCGAAGCGGGTGCTGCCGATTCCAGGGGTGCTGTTTCCCGCTGCTGCGGTCGGCTTGAACCCAAATGCCACCACGGTGGCGGAAGTGCTGAAGGCGGCGGGTTATGCGACCACCTGCATTGGCAAATGGCATCTGGGTGACCAGCCGGAGTTTCTGCCTACCAGCCAGGGATTCGACAGCTACTTCGGCATTCCCTATTCGAACGACATGGGGCCGGCGGCGGAAGGCTCCAAGAGCAGTCCTGACCAACCCTTGCCCAAAGGTCCTGCGAAAGGCAAAGCTGATGCTGGCAAGGGGCAGGCCGTGCCCGAAACAGGCATCGTGGGGCCCGCGCAGCCGCCGCTGCCGCTGGTGGAAGGCCACAACGTGGTCGAGCGTGTCAAAGCTGAGCAGCATCACACTTTTACGCGGCGCTACACAGAGCGTGCGGTGAAGTTCATCCAGCAGAATCAGAAGCAGCCGTTCTTTCTTTATCTGCCGCACAACGCGGTGCACTTTCCGCATTATCCGCATCAGGATTGGACCGGCAAGTCGGGGATCAGTTTGCAGAAGGACTGGGCGATGGAGGTTGATTGGTCGGTGGGTCAGGTACTGGACACGCTGCGTGAACTGAAGCTGGACGCGAATACGCTGGTGATCTTCACCAGCGACAACGGCGGGCCACTCAATCAAGGCGCAGACAACTCGCCGCTGCGCGGCAGCAAGGGCACGACGCTGGAAGGAGGGATTCGGGTCTGCACGATTGCGTGGTGGCCGGGGAAGATCGCTGCGGGTTCGAAGACGAATGAGATCACCGCGCATATGGACTGGCTGCCGACTTTTGGAGCACTCGCGCATTGCAAGAGCGTTGGTGAACTCAAGCTGGATGGTAAGAACATCTCCCCTGTCCTGTTCGGACAAAAGGACGCTACGGGGCACGATGTGTTTCATTACTACAGCGGCTTCAATCTGCAGGCGGTGCGCAGTGGGCCGTGGAAGCTGCACCCGGGTAAAGGCGAGCTGTACAATCTTGATGACGACATCGGTGAAGCGAAGAATATCGCGGCGGATCATGCGGACATCGTGGCGCAGTTGCAAAAGCAGGCGGAGACGATGAAGGCTGATCTGGGTGACAAGACGAAGAACGCGCCTGGGGTGCGTGAGCTTGGCCGGGTGGAGCATCCGCAGCCGCTCATCAGCGCTGATGGTACGGTGCGTGAAGGGTTTGATAAAATCGCCAAAACGCTGCCATGAAAACTGCGCTGTTTGAATGGCACACGGTTAAGGGCATTGGTCGTGAGATTTGGAGCTGGCGGCACGCACTGAACGTGGTGGGGCTCATTGCAGACGCTGCTGGTGAACGGTGTGTGTGTCGAGGTTTTGGGTTTGCTTCCCGTCGGTTTGCATCCATACCCAGGGTCGCCTCGCCAGGGCTCGGCTGACCCTGGGCTGCATTACGCAGCCCTTTCAGGGCTGGAGTGTGGCGGAGCGGAGTGGCTAAAGAGAGAGGCATCTTCGCAAGAAAACGCAGAATTCATGGCATCATGGAGCCAACGAAAAACTGCCTTTCGGTCTCCAAAACGGATTTCCGGCAAACGCACGTGGGTTAGTTCGGCGGCGGTTGGAGGACCAACCACCCTGCGTGACCGGATTTACAGGCCGCCCAATTTGCAGATGCGGTCCCAGTGTTTTGCTTCGACGGGGGTGATGGAGAGGCGGTTGCCGCGGCGGAGGATGAGCATGTCGGCGAGCTTGGGATCGGCGCGGAGCATGTCGAGGGTGACGAAGGTTTTGAAGTCGGCCTCCCATTTCACATCGACCATGAGCCAGCGGGGCTCTTCGCGTTTGCTGCCCTGATCGAAGTATTCGGAGGAGGGGTCAAACTGGGTGTGATCGGGGTAGGCTTCCTTGACGATCTTCACGATGCCGGCGATGCCGGGGACGTCGCAACTGGAGTGGTAGAAGAAGCCGAGGTCTCCCACGGCCATTTGGTCGCGCATCATGTTGCGGACCTGGTAATTGCGCACGCCGTTCCAGGGCTCGGTCTTCTTGGGGCGTTGCTTCAGGTGGTCGAAGGAGAAGACGTCGGGTTCGGATTTGAGAAGCCAGTGATTCATGAGGATGGCCTACGGAATACACGGAAGGCACGGAAAGGGAAAGCCAAGTTGTCGGGCTTACACGGTGATCAGCCGGTTGCGGGCGGTGATGGGCCAGCGTTCGGTGGTTTTGGCGCTGGAGATTATGTAGGCTTCGCCGTGCATGGAGACGGTGGGGCAGACGTGGCGGGGGATGCCGTGGAGGGCCTGGCCGATGGTGAATTCGTGGGCGCGTTCGGTTTCGAGGACGAGGTGTTCCTCGCTCTGCATGACGACGGTGGCGTCGGGCAGTTCTTCAAAGCGGACACGGGGATGGGGATTCTCGGGAGCGACGGATTTGTGGCCGAGGTCGAGGGTGATGCGGTTTTTGCCGGGCTTGCTGATGACGCGGGCCAGAAGCACGGCGGCGGGCTGGAAGGGTAGGTCGGCGGGAAATTTGTCGCCATAGCCGAAGTCCCAGAGGACGGTGGTGCCGGGGCTGAGAGTGCGGTCTGGATATGCCGCGTGAATGCCGAAGGTGGGGGAGCCGCCGGCGACGAGTTCTTTGACGATGATGCCTTCCCCTTGGAGTCGGCAGCGGAACTGGAGGACGGGAGCGAAGGCGGCGTCACAGCGCTCGCGACGGACGTCTAGGCTTTCGTCATGAATGTGGCCGTCGTAGGCGTGGAGGCCGCAGAACTGGAGGCGGGGGGTGTCCTTGATGACATGCGCGAGCATGGCGGCCTCGTCGCTGGGGACGATGCCGGTGCGGCCCATGCCGCAGTCGAGTTCAAGATAAACTCCGAGCGTGACATTGTGCTGCTGCGCGGCGGAGGCGAGGAAACAGATGGTCTCCTCGGCATCGGCGATGCCGGAGAACTGCGTTTCTGGAAACTTCACCGCGAGATCGGCCAGACGATGCGCATTGATGCCGACACAGGGCATGGCGACCAGCACATCCGTGGCACCCACGGCGGCGCACATCTCCGCCTCGGCGATGGTGGAGGCTTTGAAGGTGGTGATGCCGAGCTTGATCTGCATGGCCATGATTTCCGCCGTCTTGTGCGTCTTCACATGGGGGCGAAGGCGCTTGGGATTGCCGGCAATCTGGAGCATGAGAGCGAGATTGTCCTCGATGCGCTTGCGGTAGAACAGGAGCGCGGGCGAGGGGATGTCAGCTTCGTTGTCAACGTGGAACCAGGCAGGATGCATGGACACACCGTGGCGAGCCTGTCAGTCGCGGTCAAATGCGGGCATCACGCGGATTTTGGGCAGATGGCGAGGGGATGCACAACGGAAACTTGCTCGCGCAAGCGCTACGGCATGGTTTTATGGGGCACCCTCCGCAGGGGAAGGTGCGCCAAGCTCATCTCGCGGAGCGAAATGGCTGGTTAAGTGTTCTTCGGAATCCAGTCGCCCTCGCGATAATCGAGAGGCTTTTCTTTATCGGTATCGTGGTCCAGTGTCACGGGTTTGAATCCGCTGCAACCGGGAAGCATCAATAGAAGGGAGGCAAGAAGAAACAGGATCGGCTTCATGGCACAGAAGATGCGTAGTCCTTTTCAAGGAGCAAGTTAACAAATCAGGCGGATGAAATCCGTTCATGCCCCGGCCGTACTGCGGGCTTGACCACGCTGCCACACACCGTCAGCATCGGGCACCATGACCCGATCCTCCATCGCCTTTGCCTTTGCCGCACTCACCACCACCGCCATCGCCGGGGAAAATTTCCTCGTGTACTTCGGTACAAACACGAATCCGAAGAACGGCAGCAAGGGGGTTTACGTCTCCCGGTTTAACACCGCCACCGGCGAACTGACCGAACCGCAACTGGCCGCTGAGGCTGGCAACCCCGGCTTCCTGGCGATCCATCCCTCGAAAAAGTTTCTCTATGCCATCGGTGACATCACCAGGACCGATGGCAAAAAAGGCGGCGGCATCAGCGCCTTCAGCATCGACAAGACCGCTGGCAAACTCACGCTGATCAATCAAGCCAGCGGGGTGGGTGACGGTCCGTGTCATGTGAGCGTCGATAAAACCGGCCAGATGGCCGCCCTGGCCAACTACGGCAGCGGGAGCGTCGCCTCCTTTGCCATCAAAGGGGACGGCTCCGTCTCGGAGGCGGTGAGCTTCTTTCAGCACGAAGGTTCCAGCGTCGATCCGAACCGCCAGAAAGGACCGCACGCGCATTCGGTGAACTTCAGCCCCGACAACCGCTTTGCCTTCGCCTGCGACCTGGGTCTGGACAAGGTGCTCATCTACAAGGTGGAACCTGCCACCGGCAAGATGACGCCGAATGACCCGTCCTTTGCCAAAACGCCCGCAGGCGGCGGCCCGCGCCACCTGGCGTTTCATCCGAGCGGCAAGTTTGTCTTTGTGAACAACGAGATGTCTATGACCGAGACCGTCTTTGCCTACGATGCTGAAAAAGGCGCACTCACCGAGATCGAAACCGTTTCCACGCTGCCGGAAGCGGACCGTGGCAAGACGGGCTTCAGCACCGCGGAATCGGTGGCGCATCCGAATGGCCGGGTGGTTTATGTGTCCAACCGCACGCACGACACCATTGCCGTGTTTGCCTGCGACCCCGCCACCGGCAAGCTCACGCTGCTGCAAAACGTGCCCGTCGAAGGCAAAATCCCCCGCAACATCTGCCTGGACCCGACCGGCAAGTGGCTCATCGCCGCACATCAGGACAGCGCCACGGCGGCACTTTTCAAAGTGGATCAGGACAGTGGCAAGCTGACCTTTTCCGGCACCAAGGTGAACGTCCCCGGGAGCATCTGCGTGCGGTTCCTCGCGCTTGATTAACCCGCCGCAGCCTTTACTCTGACCACCCCCAAAAATCCCCAGACTATGACTCAGCTCGATCAGCTCAAGCAGCACACCGTGGTGGTCGCCGATACCGGCGACTTCGAAGCCATGAAGGCCTACAAGCCTCAGGACGCCACGACCAATCCTTCCCTCATCCTCCAGGCTTCGCAGAAGGCAGAGTACAAATCACTGTTCGACAAAGCGGTCGCCGATGGCAAATCCGGTGGCGTGAGCGCCGTGATGGACAACTTGGTGGTGGCCTTTGGCCTCGAAATTCTGAAGATCGTCCCCGGTCGTGTTTCCACGGAAGTGGATGCCCGCCTGTCCTTCGACACGCAGGCCAACATCGACAAAGCACGCCAGTTGATCGGCATGTACGAAAAGGCTGGCATTGGCCGTGAGCGCATCCTGATCAAGATCGCCTCCACCTGGGAAGGTATCAAAGCCGCTGAAGTGCTGCAGAAGGAAGGCATCAACTGCAATCTGACGTTGCTGTTCAGCCTCGCGCAGGCCGTGGTTTGCGCCGAAGGCGGCATCAAGCTGATCTCCCCGTTCGTGGGCCGCATCCTCGACTGGCACAAGAAGAGCACCGGCAAGGATTTCGCACCCACCGAAGATCCAGGCGTGATCTCGGTGACGCAGATCTACAACTACTACAAGCACTTCGGCTACAAGACCGAAGTGATGGGTGCGAGCTTCCGCAACAAGGGCGAGATCACGGAACTCACGGGCTGCGACCTGCTGACCATCAGCCCCGGCCTGTTGGGTGAACTCGCAGCGAGCGAAGACGTCATCACGCCGAAGCTCAACGCTGCCAACGCGAAGTCCCTGAAGATCGAGAAGATCGGCAGCGACGAGAAGACCTTCCGCTGGTTGTTCAACGAAGACGCCATGGCGACTGAGAAGACCGCCGAAGGCATCCGCAACTTCGCCAAGGACATCGTGAAGCTGGAAACGATGGTGGCGGCAGCTTTGGGCTGAGACTGAGCCGAAAGAAGGGAAAGAGGAGAAAAAATCGGAGAAGGAGTTCTCTGATTTTTTCCCTTTTTGATTTTTTCGGCGTATCCCATTTTTCATTATGCTGACCAAGCGCATCATTCCCTGTCTCGACGTGAAGGAAGGTCGTGTCGTCAAAGGCACGAAGTTCCTGCAACTGCGCGATGCTGGCGACCCGGTGGAGTGTGCGCAGGTGTACAATGCGCAGGGGGCGGACGAGTTGGTGTTTCTGGACATCACCGCGAGCCATGAAGAACGTAAAACGATGGTGGATGTCGTGGCACGGACGGCGGCGAGCTGCTTCATGCCGCTGACGGTGGGCGGTGGCATCCGTACCGTGGCTGACATGCGCGAGATGCTGCTGGCGGGTGCGGACAAGGTGGGGATCAACACGGCGGCGGTGAAGACGCCGCAGGTGATTGATGAGGCGGCGAATGCGTTTGGCTGCCAGTGCCTGGTGGTCGCCATTGATGCAAAGCGCAATGAGCGTGGTTCCTGGACGGTCTATACGCACGGCGGCCGCAACGCCACCGAACTGGATGCCGTGGAATGGGCGGCTGAAGTGTGTAGGCGCGGTGCGGGTGAGATTTTGCTGACGAGCATGGACTCGGACGGGACAAAGAATGGCTATGACATCGGGCTTACCAAAGCGGTGAGCGAGGCGGTGACGATTCCGGTGATCGCCAGCGGTGGCGCAGGGAACATTGACCACATGGTGGATGTGCTGCGTGATGGGAAGGCGGACGCGGTGCTGGCGGCGAGCATTTTCCACTTTGGTGAGTTTACGGTGGGTGATGTGAAGAAGTATCTGGGTGCGCGTGGGGTGCCGGTGCGGCTGTAGGGAGGGGCTTGCGCGCTGGCGAAGGTGGACTAATGATTCTGTGCTTGGAATCTTGCGGGGTGTCCGTGTAGGCTCTGCGCATGACTCCATCCCACCTCTCCCGCCGCCAGTTCGGAACTCTTGCCAGTGTCAGTGCCATCGCGGCGATGCTGCGGACGCAGGTTGAAGCGGCGGACAAGGCGGCTGGTGGGAAGGTGCGGCACTCGGTGTGCAAATGGTGTTACAAGCAGATCCCGCTGGAGGATTTTTGTGTGGCGGCGAAGGAGATCGGACTGGAGTCGGTGGAACTGCTGAATCCGGAGGATTTTGCGACGGTGAAGAAGCATGGGCTGCACTGCGCGATGGTGAGCTATCCGACGATTGAAGCCCCCGGCGGTGTGAAGCTAGGTCCGATCCCAAAGGGCTGGAACCGCGTGGAACATCACGATCTGCTGGTACAGGCGTATGAGCCGTTGCTGCAAACAAGCGCGGAGGCGGGCTTCAAGCAGGTGATCTGCTTCAGCGGCAACCGCGATGGCATGAACGACGAGCAAGGTCTCGAAAACTGCGCCAAAGGCCTCCAGCGCCTGATGCCCCTCTGCGAGAAGCTTGGCGTCACGCTGGTGATGGAACTGCTCAACAGCAAGGTGAACCACCCGGACTACATGTGCGACCACAGCGCCTGGGGCGTGGCCTTGTGCAAGAAGATCGGATCGCCGCACTTCAAGCTGCTGTACGACATCTACCACATGCAGATCATGGAGGGCGATGTCATCGCCACGATCCGCCGGGATCATGAGTACTTTGCGCACTACCATACCGGCGGGGTGCCGGGACGTGCGGAGATTGATGAGACCCAGGAGTTGAACTATCCGGCGATCATCAAGGCGATTCAGGAGACGGGGTATACGGGATTCGTGGGGCAGGAGTTCATTCCGAAGCGTGCGGACAAACTGGCGTCGCTGAAGCAGGGGGTGCAGATTTGTACGGTGGGGTGAACGAGTTCACTTGAGGCGCGGCCGTCATTTGAGCGGACTTTAACGACTTGAATTTGCACAACATCCATGCGATGCATGGATCCATGCAAAAGATCCAAATCCTTTTTCCTGATCCGCTCATGGAAATGCTGCGAAATCTAGCGCGGGTTGAAGACCGGCCGGTGAGCGAAATTGTCAGGCGAGCCGTGGACCGTGATCTGGAGCAACGCGCGGGCATGCTGAAGCGTCCGAGGGACGGAGCGTGCGCGCCAGCTTTTCCCACTTTTGGCGGAGGCAAGGTGCTGGCAAAAGCGTCTGAGATGAAGGCGCTGATCTATGGTGATGAAATGCCATGAACAGCCTGGACACCAACATCCTGATCTATGCGGCCAACAGTGATTCGCCGGAGCATTTGAAGGCGCTGGCCGTGGTAAACATGATGCTCGCCAGTCCGAGTGAATGGATCCTCTCAGATCAGGTTTTGTGGGAGTTCTACAAAGCGCTGCGTCATCCTAAAATTCTGCAAAAGCCAAGAACATCCACGCAAGCTGCTGCACAATTACGATTCATCAGGGAAAAGAGCGGCGTGGCCTGTTGCAGCTATGAAATCGGCTTTTTTGACGAGGTTCTTTCCCTGCTGGAAAAGCCTCGCTTCCCCTATCAGCGCACCCACGATTCGGTGTTGGGAATCACGTTGCTCAAGCATGGCGTAAAGACCTTTTACACCCGCAATGAAAAGGACTTCACGGACATCCCTTTTCTGAAGGTGATCAACCCGATTGACTGAAATTTACGAACGAGTGGCAGATCACAAGGCTGCCATTGCGTTCAAGGATTCGAGCTAATTGCTCGATTTGCAAAAATCCACTGCCCAAGCTCCTTGATGGCTTTGCTGAAGCATTGCGGACAGATCTAAGCGGTGGCATAGCGTCTGCACCATGCGCATTCATGTCGTCAGCGATCTGCATCAAGAGTTTGGCGAGGTGCCTCTGCCAAGAGTCGAATGTGACTGCGTGGTGTTCGCCGGTGATGTGGACACGAAGACGAACGGCCTGATGTGGCTGTTCCAGCAGTTCAGAGATGTGCCCGTCATCTACATCTGTGGAAACCATGAGTTCTACGGCGAGAACTATCCCAACCTGATCGGCAAGCTCAAGATGCGGGCGGAGGGGACGAATGTGCATGTGCTGGAAAACGAGTCCGTCACCATAGGAGGTATTCGCTTCTTTGGGTGTACGCTTTGGACAGACATGGCCCTCATGGGGGACTGGATGGATGGTGCCGTTCTGGCAGGTGACAAGATGAACGACTACAAGCGTGTGCGGAACTCTGCGCGTGGCTACAAGCGGCTCTCCCCGCGAGATACGCGCAGGGCTCATCTGGCGTCAGTGACTGCCATGCGGGAGTTTTTCAGCGCAGGCGATGCCAGGTCTTCCGTCATTGTCACACATCATGCTCCCTCGCTTCAATCTCTACCCGAACGCCGACGCACCGAGGCGATCAGTTGTGCCTATGCCTCGAATCTGGATCCCTTGATTCTTGAGTACCAGCCGCGTCTGTGGATTCATGGACACATCCATCACAACAACGACTACAAGATCGGTGAGACTCGGGTGCTGGCAAATCCACGCGCCTATCCCGATGATCCCAACCCAGGCTTTGTGCCCGATCTGGTGGTGATGTTGGATGTTTGAACTAGCCCGTTCGGAAATCAGCCTTCTCGAGCCATGCTCCATCATCTCTCCTTCGCGGTCACGGACATTGCACGCTCTGCGGCTTTCTATGACGCGGTGCTGGCAACGCTGGGCTATGGGTGGGTATGGGAGGATGAGACGTTTGTGGGGTATGGGAAGGAACCGGGCAAGGATGTGTTTGCGCTCAAGCTGAGGCCGGGGAATGCGGGCGTGCCTGGGGATGGTTTTCATGTGGCCTTTGCCGCGCCATCGCGTGAGGCGGTGGGGGCGTTTTACGAGGCCGCGCTGGCGCATGGTGGTACGGATAACGGAGGCGCGGGACTGCACCCGGAATATGGTCCGGGTTACTTTGCGGCGTTCGTCATCGACCCAGATGGTTACCGCATTGAGGCGGTGATCTGTGGAGCATCGTTGGGCTAGACGGGCACCAGTTTCTCCAGCTCCTCGGTCGCCTTTTCCCACTCGCTGGTGAATTTGGGGATATTGGTCTCCACGGCTTCCAGCTCGGCGCTCAGGACGCGGAACTGGGCGGCATCGGCATAGGTGGCTTCTTCCTGGAGGAGATTGACGATCTCGTGCTTGCGCTTGTCGAGGGTGGCGAGCTCCTGCTCGATTTTGAAGATGCGGAGATCGAGCTCCTTTTTGGCTTTGCTGTAGGCATTGCGGGCATCGGCTTCGAGGCGGCGCTGCTGCTTGCTCTTGGCCTCTTTCGGTGCGGGAGCGCTATTGAACGTGGTGGGCTGGGCGTTGTGCAGGGTGGCGGTCAGGGCCTCGCGGGCGGAGCCGGCCTTGGACTTGTCGAGGTAGTACTGGTAGTCGCCGGCGTAAGGGGTGATGACGCCAGCGCTGACGTGCAGGACGTGCTTGGCCATCTGACGGATGAAGTGGACGTCATGGCTGATGAAAACGAGCGTGCCTTCGTATTGGGCGAGCGCGCCGATGAGGGCGTCGATGCTGCCCATGTCGAGATGGGTGGTAGGCTCATCCATGAGGAGGAAGTTAGGCGGATCGAGCAGCAGGCGCACGAGCACGAGGCGGGATTTTTCACCTCCGCTGAGAACGCCGACGGGCTTGAATACGTCATCGCCATGAAACAGGAAGGAACCGAGGAGGGTGCGGCACATGTTTTCGCCGGGGCGGCTCGGTAGGTCCATCGCGGACTGGAGGACGGTGTGCTTCATATTGAGCACATCGCCACGATACTGAGCGAAGTAGCCGAGCTTCACATTGTGCCCGAGTTCGCAGACGCCGGCCTGGGGGGTGAGTGCTCCGGCGAGCAGTTTGAGCAGGGTGGATTTACCGGCACCGTTCGGCCCGACGAGCACGGTGCACTGGCCGCGTTCGATTTCGAGATCGAGGCCGGTGTAAACGGGCTGGGTGCCGTAGGCGAAATCGACATCCTTCACGCGGATAACGCGCTGGCCGCTGCGCGGTGGCTGTGGGAAGCGAAACTTAACCGTCTTGGCATCGGCCACGGGTGCATCGACTTTTTCGATGCGGTCGATCATCTTGGCCTTGTCCTGCGCACGAGAGGCGAAGTTGGCCTTGGCTTTGAATTTGTCCACCCAGGCCTGCATCTTGGCGAGCTCGCGCTGCTGGTTGTCATAGGCACCCTGGAGCTGCTCCATGCGTGCCTCTTTTTCGCGGAGGTAGTCGTCGTAGTTGCCGGTGTAGCGGGTGATCTTGCTGTGGGCGACTTCGAGGATGCTGTCGCACAAGGCATTGAGGAATTCGCGGTCATGCGAAATCATGAGGATGGCACCCGGATAGCTCTGGAGGTAGCTCTGGAACCAGATGAGGGATTCGAGGTCGAGATGGTTGGTCGGCTCATCCAGCAGCAGCAGATCCGGCTCCTGCACAAGCAGGCGCGCCAAGTGGGCACGCATGACCCAGCCGCCGCTGAGGGTGCGGGCATTGCGCTCGAAGTCGGACTCACGGAAGGCGAGGCCGCTGAGGATGCGCTTGGCTTTGGGCTCGACCTCCCAGCGGCTGTGCTCTTCCACATGACCGGTGGCGAGTTCCAGCACGGTGACGTCTTCAATGGGAGCGCTTTCCTGCGGCAGGAAGCCAAAGCTAATGCCGCGCTCCATGACCACCTGGCCATCGTCCGGGACCGTGTCGCGCAGCAGCAGGGAAAAGAGCGTCGATTTACCGGCGCCATTGGGGCCGATCAGGCCGATTTTTTCGCCACGGTTGATGTGAAACGACACCTGGCTGAACAAAGTGCGGCCGGCGTAGGTTTTGCTGACATTGGAAACGGAGAGCATGAGGGAAAGGGGGCGCGCACTGTGGCGTTGATTTGGGCAGTGTCGAGGGCGCAGGCGAGGGGGATGGCCGTTGGCGGAAAAGCGATAAAGACGACTGCGGCGGACGTTTGGCTTCCCAGCATGCACACTTCCCGGCTTTTCATCGCATTATTGGGCTCGCTTTCAGCGGGCATGGCGTTTTCAGCAGATTCAACCACCCCGACACCGGGCTGGCATCAGTTTCGCGGACCGAATCGTGATGGCATCTCGACCGAGACTGGTTTGCTCAAAACCTGGCCTGCGGAAGGACCGAAGCTGCTGTGGGAGATCAAAGGCGCGGGTGGCGGCATGGGATCGGTGACGGTGGGCAAGGGGCGCGTGTTTGTGGTGGGCAATCGCAAGGAAGGCGTGTCGCTGACGGCTTTCGATCTGACAACGCAGAAGGAACTGTGGAGCACGGTGGTCAGTGACAAGCGCGACCAGCCGAATGGCGCGCCGACGTTTGACGGCGAACGGCTGTATTCCGTGAGCAAGGACGGCATCCTGTCCTGCTGCGATGCGGAGAGCGGCGAGCTGCTGTGGCGCAAGAGCTACACGGCGGATCTGGGTGGCCTGATCATGAGTGGCTGGGGGTTCAGCGAATCACCGCTCGTGGATGGCGATCTCTTGATCGGCGTGCCGGGCGGCAACGACGGCATCGTGGCCGCGATGGACAAGAAAACTGGCGAGGTGAAGTGGAAGTCCGCGCTGCCAGCCGATGTGGGCACGCGTGGCAAAGATGGCGCGGGCTACACCGGCGTGGTGATTTCCAATGGCGGCGGCGTGAAGCAGTACATCACGCTCGTGGGTCGCGGACTTGTCAGCGTGCGCGCCAGCGATGGCAAAACTTTGTGGACCTACAATGCCGTGGCCAATGGCACCGCAAACATCCCCACACCACTGGTGTGGGATGATTATGTGTTCACGTCCTCCGGTTACGGCACGGGCGCGGCGCTGCTCCAGCTCAAGAAGGACGGCGACGGCGTCACCGCCGAAGAGAAGTATTTCCTCAAGCCGGGCACGTTTCAGAATCACCACGGCGGCATGGTGCGCATCGGCGACTACATTTATGCGGGCAGCGGTCACAACAACGGCATTCCGGTCTGTCTCGAATGGAAGACCGGCAAAATCGTGTGGGAGCAGAGCGAGCGCCCCGGCCGCGAAAGCGCAGCGGTCGTCAGCGCGGAAGGCGAGCTGTACTTTCGCTGGCAGGACGGCACGATGGGCCTCATCGAAGCGACGCCAACTGGCTACAAACTGCAGGGCACCTTCAAACTGCCCGCCGTGAAAGGCCCGAGCTGGCCGCATCCGAGCATTCATGAGAAGAAGCTGATCATCCGCGCGCAGGACCAGATTTTTTGCTATGATCTGGCGGTGAGGTGATCCTCTCCACCTGAATGTCCCTGTTTCAAGGGTGACGTTATCGGAAGATGACGAAACTCATGCTTGGCGCGGAGCGTTCTTTGTGAAAGCTTGCCTGCCCTATGAAATTGAGTCTCCTCTGTTTGTTGGCCCTTGCCGCTGTGTCTGCGGCGGCGGATTTGTCCCAACCCATCGAAGTGCTGTGCGCGGTGCAGAAGGAGGGCCAGGGGAATGAGGCGGCGGCGAAGGCTTGGCAGGAGATCGTGAAGGCGGATGCGGCCACTTTGCCGGAAGTACTGAAGGGGATGAACGGGGCGAATCCGCTGGCGGAAAACTGGCTGCGGGCGGCGGTGGGTGTGATCGCGGATGAGGCGCTGAAGGCGAAGAAGCTGCCGGTGGATGCTTTGGTGACGTTTTTGAAGAATACGCAGAACAGCCCCGGTGCGCGGGTGGTGGCGTTTGATCTGATTCATCGGGCGGATGAGAAGCTGGCGGAGGAGTTGACGCCGACGCTGCTGGAAGACCCGAGCGCAGACCTGCGGCGGCATCCGGTGGCAAAGCTGATTGAAGCCGGGGATGCGGCGCTGGAGAAGAAGGACAACGCAGCGGCAATCGTGGCTTATGGCAAGGGATTGGGCGGAGCGCGGGATGAAGACCAGATCAAGGTGCTGGCGAAGAAGCTGCGCGGCCTGAACCAGAAGGTGGACCTGCCGAAGCATTTTGGCTTCCTGATGAGCTGGAAGATGATCGCGCCATTCAGCAATGCGGACCGCAAGGGATTCGACACGGTGTATCCACCAGAGAAGGAGTTGAAGTTTGATGCGAGCTACGAAGGCAAGACCAAGGAGGCCAAGTGGGTGGACTTCACGAGCACGGACGAGTACGGCAAGATCGACTTCAACAAGCCCTTTGGCATGGAGAAGAGCGTGGTGGGCTATGCGGCGACGGATTTTTTCAGCACGGAAGACCGCCCGGCGGAGATCCGCATCGGATGCAAAGATGGCTGGAAGGTGTGGCTGAACGGCGAACTGCTCTTTGCGCGTGATGAGTACCACCGTGGCGCGAAGCTGGACCAGTACAAGCTGCCGTGTCAGCTCAAGAAGGGTAAGAACACGATCCTGGTGAAGTGCTGCCAGAACGAACAGACCGAGCAGTGGACGGTGGAGTGGGAATTCCAGCTGCGCGTGTGCGATGCCACGGGCACGGCGATTTTGGCGAAGAACTGAAATACAGGTATGAATCTCACACCACGACCCTCCATGAAGCTGTGGATCGCTTTCGCGGCCATGTGCTGGGTTCTGGTGACCGAAACATTCGAAAAATATCACCTGCCTGAGGGCCACTGGATTGACTGGCTAAAAGCAGTGCTCAAAATCGGTTTATGGATGTGGATCACATGGTTCGGACTATTCAGGACATCACGCCTGCAGTTGTTCTGGGGCTGGGTACTTTTCATCGGTGGAACTTTCTGCCTGATGGACTCCATCTTGCTCTTTCATTTACCACAGTCAGATTCGGCACTCCCTTTGCACGTCCTAAATGCTGGCTGCATGGCACTCGCTGGCTGGCTGCTGGTATTTGATCGGCAACTCGTGGCTTGGCGGTCTCTGCTCAGATCGACAGAAAATAAACGAGCCGTGTTAATGGCTCAAAAGTGATAACTTACCGAACAGCAAATATGAAGAAGATCGTTTTTTTTGCCTCACTTTGTTTGTCCACCAGTCTAACCCACGCCGACTGGCTGCAGTTCCGTGGCCCGAATGCCTCGGCGGTTTCTACCGAGGCGAAGGCACCGGCGGACGAGTTGAAGATCGCGTGGACGGCGGACCTGCCGGGGCGTGGGCTTTCAGCGCCGATCGTGGTGGGAGACCGTGTGTTTGTGACTTGCTCCAGCGGGCCGGGGCAGGAAACGCTGCATGTGTTTTGTTTCAATGCGGCGGATGGCTCGAAGCGCTGGGAGCGTGCGATGCGCACGACCGGACGCACGATGACGCACCCCAAGACCAGCGTGGCGGCGAACACGCCGTGCAGCGACGGGGAGCGGGTGTTTGCGCTGTTTTCCTCGAACGACCTGTTTGCCTTTGATCTCGACGGCAATCTGCTGTGGCTGCGCGGGCTGACGTTTGATTACGCGAACGCGAGCAACAGCCTGGGGATGTCGCAGTCGCCGGTGGTGATGGACGGCACGCTGGTGGTGCAGAGCGAGAATGACAGCGAATCCTTCGCTGCGGGCCTGGATGTGGCCACCGGCCGGAACAAGTGGAAGCTGGATCGTCCGAAGGCGGCGAACTGGACGAGCGCGACGGTGTGGAAGAACACGGTGGCCCTGCAGTCGAGCACGGGCATCCTGGCGGTTGATCCAGCGACGGGAAAGACCGTGTGGGATTACAGCGATGGGGCAAGCACGATCCCATCAAGCGCAGGCGCTGGCGATGTGCTGTATGCGGCCTCACACGGCATCACGGCGCTGGCACCGGAGAAGGGCGCGGTGACGCAGCTCTGGCGCAATGAGAAGCTGAACTCAGGCACGGCGAGCCCGCTGGTGCTGGGCGATGCCATCTATGTGGTGAACGGCGCGGGCGTGCTGATCAAAGCGAGTGCCAAGAATGGTGACGAAGCATGGAAGCTGCGCCTCAAGGGGCCCTTCAGCGGCTCGCCGGTGGCGGCTGGTAAGCGCATCTACATCGTGAATGAGCGCGGTATTTTCCAGGTAATTGATCCTGACGCGCCGAAGGGCAAAGTGCTGCAAGAAATTGAACTGAAGGAAACCGTGCTCACGACGCCTGCAATCTCTGGTGGTGCCCTCTATGTGCGCAGCGACGCCAAACTCTGGAAGCTGCAATAATGGCGACGACTGACGAACCTGCTCAGGAACCCGAAGAACTGGACGCCTCCACCGCTAACGAGGTGGAGCAGGAGACCTCGCGTGCGTTAGGAAAAGAGACGCGGCAGGTGCTGTTGGCCGTGCTGCTGGTGGCCGCTTTCATGGCGCTGGCACACTTCACCCCGCTGAAAGCGTGGATCACGAATGTGCAGACCTGGAAGGCCCTGGTGCATGATTTTGGCTGGGGTGCGCATGCGATCTTCATGGCCGCCTGTGCCGTGTCGGTGATGCTGGGAGTGCCGAGACTCCCGTTATGCGCCGCCGCAGGTCTGGTCTTTGGCTTTGGTGAAGGATTGGTGCTCTCCCTGGTGGCATCGACCCTGGGATCGTATGGTGCCTTTGTGCTGTCACGCCATGGCTTTCGCCGCGCGGCCGAATCGCGGGCGGAGAAATGGCCGTGGCTGAAGAAGCTGCTGAAAAAGCCCTCCGTCCTGCGGGTGTTCTGGGTACGTCAGCTCATGGTGCCCGGACTGGTCTTGAACGTGCTGTTGGGCATGACGCCCGTGAAACATACTCGTTTCTTACTGGGCACGATGCTGGGCTACCTGCCGCTGAACGTAGCTTTCAGCCTCGTGGGCAGCGGATTGGGCAAAGGCAGCCTGGCGACGACATTGACGCAACTGCTGGCTGCCATGGCGGTGATCAACATCGCCGCCTGGCTGGTGTATCGAGTGATGAAGAAGCAGAAGAACGGCTGAAGCCGCGGCTCAATGCATGGCGTGCCAGGTCAGCGTGTGGTGTTCCATATCCTCCGCGTCGGTCTGCACTGCAGCCGCAACGACGGCGGCCAGACCGATGAGCACGGCGGCAGGGAAGATGAGGATCAGCAGCGGCAGCAGGAGGATGAAAGCCAGCGGTGCGAGCACAAGGCCCAGCGCGATGGTTTCCCAACTGAACTGCTTGAGCTTGAGACCGATTGGCGGTGTGCCGTGCATGCCGCTTTTGACAAAGACATGCTCCTGGCGCAGCCAGACGAGCAGGGGGCGCAGCGCCTGACGGAACGGCCGCAGGAAGGTGGCCTGCATCCGGCGGAACTGCCAGACGCGATGGAGATTACGGGTAACGAAACGCGCTTCGGCGTTGTGGGCACTGGCGGCTTGCTGAAACGAGGCCGCCTGTCCTCGTTGAGGTGCAGGGATCGTGTTCATAGGTTGGATGGTTGTACATTAAAACGAACTGCCCACCTGCCTTCTGACAAAAACTCTCATATTTCACCCGGCCTGTCCATGCAAGGAGCAGGCCCGGCACCCGGCGCATAAATCACAACTGACCGTGTGCGGATTTTCCATGCACTTGGGGCAATGGACACAGAGCATGCAGAACGGGCGCTGCGTGGTCGCTGCGCGGGGAGTGAATGCAGCTCTCATGGCAGCACTGTCGGATGCAGAACAAGTTCCCGTAGAGCAGGCCTGTTTGGGTTCCAAAACAACGGTTTTCATGAGTGCAAGAGAGTAGATTCCCATGCTTCGAGCGGAACCCAAAAACGCGCTATTGGCAGACCTGCCAATACGCGAACTTTTTTTACATGCGTTGCATTTCCGTCACTTCTGCGCAGATTGATTCCATGCCTGTGAATGCCGGGACGAGGGAACAACCAGCCAGTTTGAAATGGAGCGGCGGAATGCACACGCTCGTCGGCCCTTGTTTAATTGGTCGTCGATCAGACAACGACATTCCCATCAACAATGTCCAGGCTTCACGCCGCCATGCGGTGATCATGAATTTCAGCGACGAATGGTGGATCAATGACCTGGGCAGCCGCAACGGCATCGTTGTCAACGGCCTGCGCCTTAACAGCGCCCGCCGACTGCGCGACGGAGACGAAATCCGCATCGCCAGCCAGCGCCTGACCTTCTGCAACACGCTGCAGCCCGCTGCGAACCACAGCTCCATCATGGGCAAGACCACGGAGCTGGCACCCCGGGCTTTAAGCGATGCACCCCTCGCCGCCTCGGCCTGCGAACTGCTCATCGTCACTGAACGAGGCGAAATTCTTGAAGGTGACAAAGCCGCCCACTGGTTTTTTGGCAAATCTTTGGAACGTGCGCCTGGTGCCCCGCATTATTTTCTGCCGCCTGCGGTACGCCAGTGGCTGCAGCAACTGGCCGATGACAATGAGAACATCTTTCCACCGCTGGAAATGGAGCAGGAAGGCCAGCGCATCGTGCTCTCGCTCGCCCGTTGCCGGGATGACCGCTTCTATTTGCTCGGACGGGTGGAATCATTTCAGGTTTCCATCGAACGGCTGCAGAGCCTCGGCCTCACCGGGCGTGAGGCTGAAGTCATGCACTGGGTGTGCGAAGGCAAGAACAACCCCGAAATTGCCCAGATTCTGGATGTCACGCAGCACACGGTGAACCGGCACAACGAGCACATTTTCAAAAAGCTCGCCGTGGACAACCGTCACAAGGCCATCAAGGCCGTGAAAGAGCGGCTGGGGCTGTGAAACGAACCGCTTGATTCGTCTCACAGCCACGAGTGAGGGTGTCTGTATTACTTCACCACCGGAGTCAGCACCATGTTGCGGTAGTCCACGTTGGTGTGATCGCCCTGCAGGTAGATCGGGCCGGGCTTGAATTCGTCACTGCTCATGGCACCGCCGGTGCAACCGAGCACGGGAGCGTTGTCGATGATGGTCTTGCCATTGAGGATCACGGTGAGGTGGCGATCGACGAGGGTGATGTCGAGAGTCTGCCATTCACCAAGCGGCTTTTCGGCAGCCACACTCGGGGTGATGCGGCTGTAGAGAGCGCCCATGTGGTGTGAATCGAGCGGCTTGCCGAAGCTTTCCATGACCTGCACTTCATAAATGCCGCGCAGGTAGATGCCGCTGTTGCTGCCTTCCAGAGTGCGCACCTCGGTCTTCAGATTGAAGTCTTCAAATTCAGCGTCGGTGCGCAGATTGCCAAAGTGTTTGTCCTTGGCCTTTACCACGCGGTTCTCCAGCACGCCATCGACGACGCTCCAGCCGTTGTCGGCTCCTTCATTCAGCAGGCGCCAGCCGGTGAGGTCCTTGCCATTCAGGAGCTGAATGGGCGCGCCATATTTCACCTTCGCGAGATCGGGTGCTGGTGGCACATCGGCGATGCGTTTGCCGGAGAAATCCTGCGCCTTGCCAACCTCTTTGCCTTCGGCATTTTTACGGGAGGTCGTAAGCTTCAAAGCTTCGCCTTCGGCTTTCGCGGTGATCGTTTCGATGGTCGCGAGCTTGCCTTCCTTGTTCTTCTGTTCGCGTGTCACGATGAGCGTATCGCCCTCGACCTTGGTGCTGGTGGTTGGCACCACGCTGCCCCCGCCCCAGAGGACGCTGGAGCTGAGGGCACCGTCTTTGGACTCCACGCCGAGCCAGCCTGCGCCACCGCCAGGAATGGTGAGGGCCCAGCGGCCGATGAAGGGATTGTCAGCAGCATGCAAAAGGGTGCCGAGACTGAACACGGCGGCGATGGAAAGAGAGCGAAACGATGGCAGCATAATGAGGCGGGTTGGAGGATTGAGTTGGGCGGGAATTAACGGGATGATTTGCGCTGATCCTTCACACAGTCGGGATCGGCGGGTGTTGGGGTGCCGGTTTGATCGACGGGATGATTGAAGAGATACTGCCAGACGGCTTCGTGGATGTATTTGCCATCCTTGTCCTTCACGGCCGCGCCACCGGGGGTCACGGAGCTGTGCGCGCGTTTGTCGTCACCTTTCACATCGGCATTGGTGATGAGACGACGGGTGTTTTGAAAGGGAGGGGCGCTGATGTCGACGTCCACAATGGGTCCGAATTGATTCAAGCCCATCATCTCCCAGGAGCGGCAATAGTGATCGGCCGTCCAGCCGCCATCGAGGACGTGGCTGAAACCGAAGATGCGGTTTGCCGGTGTCGCGGAGGGGAGTGACTGCCAGGTTTCGTAGTTGTCACGAGGGCCGCAGAAGCAGACCACGCGATCCACCTTCTGATGCTTCGCGAAGCGGGCGGAAGTGGTGGCGCCATGAGATGCGCCCGAGAGGATCACCTTGTCCCAGCGGAGACCTTTGCCGTCTTCGCTGATGAACTGGTCCCATTTGCCTTCGGGATGTTCTTTGGCGAGCCACTTCACGAATTGAAAGGAGCGCTCCATGATGCTGTCTGGCTGCGGAATGCTGACGAGGTCGCTGTGATCTTCGCCGATCGAGGCTTCGAGACGGATGTCGCCCAAGGTCTTGCCATCATTCAGCCGCGCTGGAGGGATGATGCCGAACCACTTGTTGGCGTAATGCACCTGGATGGCATGCAGGCCGTAGCTGTTGAGGCGCTCGAACAGCGGGGCGCTGTAGCCCATGAGCCAGATCACCAGTTTGCCCTGAGACTTCACGCTTGGATCGACACTGGCATTCTCCAGGTCTTGCGGTTTGCCCTTTTTGTCGGTGAAGACGAAGTCGATTTCGGGATGCTCTTTGGCGCGAGGGTCGATTTCGCTGGCGCGTTTTGAGATGGCGGGTGCGGCGTTGAGGCTGACGGACAAGGCCAGCAGGCAGGTGAGGATGAGGTGTTTCATGAGTTGGTTCTAACGGGAGCTAACGAACATCGGGATCTTCAAATACAACGGAGCCAGAGGGGCCAGGAATGGCCTTGTTACGATTCAAAGCGCAGGCCAGCGGAGTACGACCCCACGCTGCGAATCGTTGCACCATCTGCCCGCGTTTGATTGAGCGCCTGCTGCACGCGTGGATCGGCGGTGGAACCTTCGATCTCGATGTAGAAGCGGTACTTGTTCGGCTGCCCACGGATCGGTCGTGATTCGAGGCGCTTCATGTTGATGTCGTTCTCACTCAAGGGCGTGAGGAAACGGCACAGGCTGCCAGAGCGGTCAGGCAGCTCGACAACAAGCGCGGTGCGGTTGTGTTCAAGCGTCGGCGTGTTTGCTGCGTGCCCGATAAGATAGAACTGCGTGATGTTTGGGACTTCGCCTGCAATGGGGAAGTGCAGGATCTGCAGGCCATGGCGCTCTGCGTTTTGGCGTGGGCCGATGGCGGCGGCACCCGGCGTGGCGACGGCTTTTTCGGCTGCTTTCGCTGTGCTGGGCTCCACGACTCGCTTCACGTCAGGGTAATGGGTCTTGAGCCAGTCATCACCATGATAAAAGGGCATGGCATGTGAGTGAATCGAGGTGATGGGCTCCCCTGCCCGGCCAAGCAAGGCGAGTTTCACATCCAGCGTGAGTTCTTCGCGAATGTACAGAGTACTGCGGGTGTCCACCAAGCGGTCCACGGTATCGATGATGAAACCGCCGGAGGAGTTTTCGATGGGCACGATGCCCAGTGCGTCTGGGTTCGTGGCGAGGAAATCAAAGACATCGCCTACATTGTCGCGCAGGCTGACCGCCAGGCCGGGAAAACGCATCTGCGTGATCAGATGCGAAAAACTGCCCTCGGGACCGAGGCAGGCGATGGTTGGCGGCGGATTCATGCGAGCCGTGCATGCTCCGCTGCTGAGGCCCACGGTCAAGAACACCGCGCTGGATTTAATCATGCGCCTCGCGTTCCTTTTCACATGCGCCGCCGCTGGAAAACCTTTCTCATCACCTTGCTCGTGCTGTTGGCTGGCGGCTGGTGGGGGCTGCCGTGGCTGGTGCCATTGCCGGAGGCGCTGCTGCGGCCGCCGCCAACCTCCACGCTTTACCTCGCGCGCGACGGCACGCCGCTACGGCATCTGCTGAATGAAGATGGCACGCGCTCCGCACCGCCGGTGACCTATGCGCAGATTCCGCCCACTCTGGTGCATGCGCTGCTGGCTGCGGAGGACAAACGCTTCTTCTCGCATGAAGGCATTGATTTGATCGCGGTGATGCGTGCAGGATGGGACAATGCACGCAGCGGGCACATCGTTTCTGGCGCTTCGACGATTCACCAACAACTCATCAAGAACACCACGCTGCAAACGGGCAAGCGCACGCTGGGGATCAAGGTCGCTGAAGCGCTGCGCGCCCGCCGCCTAGCGATGTCTTGGAGCCGCGAGGAGGTGCTCGCAGCTTATGCGAATCGCATCTCTTTTGGCAATCTCATGACCGGGGCCGCGACGGCTGCATCCGGCTATTTTCATAAACCGCTGGGCGATCTCACGCCTGCGGAATGTGCACTGCTGGCGGCACTGCCACAGTCTCCTGCGCGATTGAATCCGTTTCGTAATCTGGAGGGCGTGCTGCCTAGGCAGAGACGCATCCTGGACAAGATGCACGAACTCCACTGGCTGGATGATGAGTCACATCGTGTGGCGCTGAGCCAGAAGATCGTGCTGCAACGATTCAGCGGAGGGTTCGAAGCGCCGCATGCGGTGGAGATGCTGCGCGGAGCAGCGCAGGGCAGCACGATCCGCACGACGCTGAATGCCACGCTGCAGCAGCAGGTGGAGACGATCATCGCGCAGAGGCTGGAGTCGCTGAAAGGCCGGCATGTGACACATGCGGCGGTGGTGGTGATTGAGAATGCCACAGGATCGGTGCTGGCGCTGGCGGGGTCGCGTGATTTTTTTGCGAAGGACGGTGGGCAGCTCAATGGAGCGTGGGCCGCGCATTCGCCGGGATCGGCGATGAAGCCGTTTACATATTTGCTGGCGTTCGAGCGTGGTGCGACGCCGGCGAGCATTGTCACGGATCTTCCTATCGAATTTGCCACGTCGTCCGGCACGTATCGGCCACAAAATTTCTCGCTACACAGCTATGGGCCGATGACGTATCGCTATGCGCTGGGCAATTCGCTCAACGTCTCTGCAGTGCGTGTGCTGGATTCCATCGGCGGAGCGGAAACACTGCTGCCGAAGCTGCGGGAGCTCGGCATGAGTACGCTCACGAAAGACGCCGCGCATTACGGGCTGGGTCTCACGATTGGCAATGCCTCGGTGCGCCTTGTGGAGCTCGCGAACGCATATGCGTGTCTTGGGCGGTTGGGACGGTTCAAGCCGTGGACGCTGCTGAAGGAGGAACGTGTTGTAGAGGAGCGGCGGCTTTTGGGTGAAAACGAGAGCTGGCTCATCGCTGATATTTTGAGTGACAATCAGGCGCGGGAGATGGCGTTCGGAGGCTGGTCCGTGCTGCGGCTGCCATTTAAGTGTGCGGTGAAAACGGGCACGAGTTCCACCTATCGAGACAACTGGACACTGGGGTACACGGCGGAATTTACGGTGGGTGTCTGGGTGGGGAATTTTGACAACACGCCGATGCAGGATGTGAGCGGTGTGACCGGTGCGGGGCCGATCTTTCGCGATGTGATGCTGCATTTGCATGAGAAACACCCGGCCACGTGGTTTGCGATGCCGAAGGGTATTGTGCGTGCGCGCATTGATCCGCGGACGGGCAAACGTCTCACGCCGCAAGCGCCGCCTGCACGGGTGAGTCGTGAGGAGTTTTTCGTTGCTACGAAGCTTCCGCCTGTCGCGCAAGCAGGGGATTACGATGCGCGGGGTCGTGCGATTTTGCCGCGTGACTATGCGGTGTGGATTGGCAGCAGTGGCAACTGGCTGGGTGATCTGGTTACGACTGCTGAGAGTGAGGCAAGGCCGGTGCTGCGCATCACGAATCCGATTCCTGGCACGGTGGTGATTCTTGATCCTGACATACGCAACCATGGCAGCCGTTTGCTGCTGCAGGCTGCGGGGTCAACTCAGACGCGCTGGAGCTGCAAGACGCTTGAGCTACGGAGTGAAGGAGCTCACACTTTTGCCATTCTCAAGCCGGGGAGGCATGAGATTGAGGTGAGTGATGAGGCGAGTGGGTTGAATGCGAAGACGTTTGTGATTGTGCAGGAAGAGTAGATTAACTTTGCAGTCGCGAAGAAATCACAGAAGTGAGCCAAGGGCGGAAGTGCTGGCATACCTACGGCATGCGACCTTGAGATGGGAGTGGGGTGTGCGTGATCCAGGGGTGGCGCTCGTGCCTCGCTTACCCCTGGCTACCGGCTGTGATCCCTCCGGGATCGTACCAGAGGACTGGGAGAATTGCGACACATGCAGAAAATCGATTATTCGGCCAGTCGCTCGCGATACACCTGCCGTGCGTGGTCATAGGCGGCCACGGCATCGGCATGTTCTTTGGGATCAATGAGCGCTTCTTTCTGTGACCAGCATTGATCGACGCTTTTGAGGCACCATTTGAGGCTGCGTTTTTCGCGGATGGGTTTGTCGGCGACGATGACGAAGATGGGATTGGTGTGCGAGCTGGCACGAATGCGCAGAGCGACCCAGCAACTCTTGGTGATGGGCACTTCGAAGCTCATCTCGCGGGTAACGCCATCTGCGGTGATGTTTTTCTGGGCGACGGAGACGCCGTTCACAATGACTTCAACGGGAACGTTGTGCGAGGCTCCGCGGCGGGCGCGTTCAAGATCCCAGAAGGGTTTTTGGTCAACGGGCGCGGATTGAATTTCGGGATGAAGATCGTCATCCAGACGTGCGGCGATTTTGGCAGTGAGTTTGATGGTGGCGGGCTTGGCGAGTTTGAGTTCGCTGCCGTTCACGCCAAGCTCCTGATCGCTGGCCTTGAAGTCCATGAGGTGGCTCTTGCCATCGCTGACATAGGCGCGGCCAGCGCGGATGCCTTCGCACCAGGCATCGTAGCTGAGGCGGCCATCGAGCTTCACGTAAGAACGGCCGAGGCCGACGCGCTCGCCGTAGATGCAGGGAAAATCGGTCTCGCCGCTGATGCGGGTGCGGAAGCCGGCATTGAGGGTGTGATACCAGATGTTGAGCTCCCAGGTGTGCGGGGTGTCCACCATCGAAAGGAAATCGACGGCAGGCACCGGCTTGCCATCCGGCCCCTCCACCATGTGCGTGACATCGACGATGTATTCATTGGCACCGATGCCGTTGAAGGGCGGGATGATGAAGTTCGGGAGTTCGTCGGTGGCGCTGGGGATGCCGAGTTTGTAGTTCTGCTTTCGTGCCGGATCATTTTCCGCGAGCGGTTGCAGGCCCCAGCCGCTGTGCGCGGGGCCGCAGAGAGCGCCTTGTTTTTTAGCCCACTTCAAAGTGTTCAGGCAAAGCGTGGGCCAGTGGGCGGTGCTGTCGCCACCGGGATACATCTGCTCCTTGAGCTTGAGCAGGCAGAGGTGGCCGCTCTTGTGACTGCCGAAGCCGCTGACTTCGACATCGTAACGCAGCAGGAAGGGGAAGCGCGATTCCTTGTCTTCCGTGCCGGTGAAGAACTGCTTTTGGTAATCGAAGCAGGGGCCCCAGGTGAGGTTTGCGCCGATTTTCAAATCTTCGCCCATGCAATGCCGTGCCATGTCGGGCGCATGCACGCCCATGGTAGGCACGGAGTAGTGAGCACAGCCGGCAGCGTGGATGTGATGATCGCCGCTCCACCAGCCGAGTTTGCTGGGATCGATCCAACGCTGCACCTGAAACTTCAGGGCTGTGTTCTTGCCTGCGATCTTCAATTTGCGCTGCTCTGGCACGGATTCCGGGCCGCGACGGAAGGTGATGTCGTAGTCGCCATCGGGGAGTTTTAGTACTTCGCCATCGCCGCGATAGATCTGCGGGTGGAAGAAGAAATCTGGGGCGAGGCGCTTGATCTGGCTCGGGTAGATGCGTCCGGCGTGGTCTTTGATGAGAAGCTCGGCGATGCAGGGCTTGCCGTTTTCATCGGTGATGTTCAGCGCCACATCGCGTGCAGGCTGGCAGTCAAAGAGAACGCTGGTTTCATTGCGGAAGCCGAGATCCTGCGTGCCCTGGCCGGTGTCGAAGCTGAAGACGGCTTCGCGTTTGCCCGGCTCGCTGCTGTAGAGCTGGATGATGCGGTATTCGACGCCGAGACCGCTGAGGGTGGGCTGCAAGGGGGGTGACTCAAACATCTGCAGATCGAGCCAGCGTGCGGCAAGGGCCGGCGGGCCGGGATCGCGGGGCTGGGCATTCGGTGCCACGGGCGGAGAGCCTTTTACATAGACCTCCTTCGCCTGCGGACTTCTTGCGGCGAGCTTTGCGGTGACGCCGGCTTCGTTTTCGACACGAACGAGGTACTGACGCCAGCCGGATTCATCGAGCAGGGCTTTGGCGATGCCGCGCTCGACCTTCACGCGTTGTTCGGGTGTGATGGTGACGTTGAACAAGGCGTGCGCATCGAGCACGGCCTGCGCTTTGGTAACGGAAGCCGCGTCATGGGCTTGGATGCAGGCACGTAGTGTGGTGAGTTCGGCCGGATTGAAGGGCGAGCCCAGAAAGGCTGCTGCGTCGATGAGGCGCTGGGTGGCGGTGAAGAAGGGCTGGGGTTCGACCTCGGCGGATTGGCTGAGCCGGACGACGGCGAAGCACAGGCATAGCGGAATCGACGTTTTCATGAAGACTCAAACGTTCGACGTGGATGCGAGCTTCCAAATGCGCGTGGACGCTTTGGAAGGCTGCCATTTGCCTACACCACCACCAGCACGATGGCGCTCATCATGAGCAGAGCGCCGGCGAGACGCCAGCGCATGACGGTGGGACCAAGGTGCTGTTCGGCGTTGGCGAACCAGTGGCCGATCATCCAGACGAGCGCCACGCTGAGGAGGCCGCGTGAGGCGTAAACGATGTTTGCGGAGGTGGCCTTGCCAAAGACGGCGAGAGTGCTGACGAAGATGATGCTTTGGGTGCCGAGCAGTACCGAACCCCCAACGAGCCATGGCCAGGCCTGGACGCGGATGGCGCTGAGGGGGGCGGAAAAACGAAAGATGAGGCCGAAGGAGAGCAGTGCATTGATCCAGAAAATGCAGGGCAGCAGACGGCCGACGCCCCAATACGGCCCCCATTTCTGCACCAGCACATCAAAGATGGCGAACGCCACCGCACCGATGCCACCCGCGACGAAGGTGATCAGCAAATGACGCGGCGGCTGGCCGGCATCCTTGCGATTGAGGAAGGTGATGCCCAGCACACTCAGAAAGGCGGCGATCCACAGCTTCACCCCGACGGCTTCACCAATCAGCAGTGGGGTGAAAAAGGCGACAAGGATGACCTTCAGCCCAAACACGGGCACGGCGACGGAGACATCCCCTTTTTCCAGGGCCAGAAACTGCGCGAGCTGGCCGACGAAGAGGCACATGGCGATCACACCGGGCTGCCACAGATCGACGATTTCCACCGGGGGCCCACCGTGCAGCCAGAGGAGGGAAAAGAGACCCGCGACAATCAAATTTGCGACAAACGTGGTGCGCCACAGGCCAACGCCGAGATCGCTGGAGCGCTTCAGCACGAGCGCACCAAAGGCGTACAAGAGTGCGGCAATGAGCGGAAAAAGGGTGGTGGCAAAGGCAGGGGACACCCGTGCCATTAACACGCGGGCGCGGGGTAGCAAGCACGAGGAATTTCATCCGTGTCAGCCGTCACTTGCCACGCGCGATGTGCTCGCTAAGCAGACGATCCCCATTTTCATTTTTTCTCATGAGCGCCTCTTTCCCCGAACAATCCGTCGCCGTACTCTTCAGTGGTGGCGACGCGCCCGGCATGAATGCTTTTCTGCGTGCCATCGTGCGCCTGGGCCTGAACCGCGAAAAAATCGCCGTGCTCGGCATTCGCGACGGCTACCGCGGCCTGGTCCGCACGGCACGTGCCGTCAATGACGATCCGGAAGCCCTGGTGCGCCTGAAACAAGACATCGCCTCCCACACTGGCCGTGCGGGACTGATTTCCGAGCAGTTGCACATCATCCAGATGGACCACGCCAGCGTGAGCGGCATCATGGGCAAGGGCGGCACCATCCTTGGCTCCGCACGCTGCCTGGAATTCCACGACAAAAAAGTGCGTGATAGCGTCATCAAGCTCCTCAAGAACCTCAACGTGCGTGCGCTGGTGGTCGTCGGTGGGGATGGCTCGCTCACAGGTGCCAAGTTGCTCGCGGAAGAAAGTGACCTGCGCATCATCGGCATTCCTGCCACCATTGATAATGACCTGCAATTCACCGACATGGCGCTGGGAGTCGATACGGCGGTCAATACGCTCGTCTGGGCGGTGGACCACTTCATCGACACCGCACGCAGCCACCGCCGCGTGATGGTGCTGGAAACGATGGGACGTGCGAGCGGCGACTTGGCCCGAATGGCCGGCCTGGCATCGGGCGCGGAGATGATCGTCACTCCCGAAGCAGGGGCACTGAACGAAGAGGCCATCAACAAGCTCGCGGCCAAGATCGAAGGCGCGATGACACGCGGACGCGGCCACGCCATCGTGCTGGTAGCGGAAGGCGTGGAGTTTGATCCTCCCCAGAAACGCAATCGCGCCTATGTGCTGATGGATGCCTTCCAGCAGTACTTCCAGCGCGCCGGGGCACCTTTCCCCGATCTCGAAGTGCGTCCTTCCGTGCTCGGCCATCTGCAACGCGGTGGCCACACCACACCGCAGGACTGCCTTCTTGCCGCACGCTTTGCGGATTGTGCATGGAACAGCATTCAGCAGGCCGACGGCGGCAGTGGCATCACTGCGCTGCGCAAAAACGTCATCGAAATTGTTCCTTACGGCGAACCTGATATGCCGGAACGTGCGGACTTTTCCCGCGAGATGGAGCGGCTGCATGATGATTTGAGCTCGTGGTAGGCGAGGATGAGGGTTGGTCAGGGTGTGTCTTTCGACACCTCTGACTACTTTGAATTCTTCACCCAGCGGTCCATCCATTTCACGGTCTTCTCCCACATCTCGGGCAGGTACACATGCCCGACGCCGGGATAGATCGTGTTTTCGAAATGGGGCAGCGCATCTGGGCCATGCAGCGCATACACCTGGCTCACGATGTCGCCGATGTGGCGCACGCCATCGGTGGGTGAGCCGCTGTCTTGATCACCGGTCATGAATAGCATGGGTCGTGGTGCGCCGAGTGCGATGACGGCTTCGGTGTCGAAGTGTTTGAGCATGCCGGGGACGAAGTAGTAGATGCCGTGGGCCTTGAGCATGCCGGCGCGGATCAGCTCTTCGTAACGTGTCATGCAGCCCACACACACCGCCGCACGCGGGCGGTCATCCAGCGCCATGATCCACCAACTGCGAGTGGCCCCCATGCTGATGCCCGTGACGCCGATGCGCTGGGCATCCACCTCGGGCCGTGAGCAGAGATAATCCAGCGCGGTGAGATCATCACGAATCATCATGCCCCAGAGAGTGCGACCGGCCCAGAGATTGAATTTGGCGGCAGTCATCTCGCCGTTGCCGCCCTTTTGCTGGGGGCCGTCTGGGCCTTGGCCGTTGCGCTCGCCGAAGCAGGGTGCGTCGATACCGAGGACGACGTAACCGGCTGCGGCCAATGCGGGACCTGCCGCCACGGGGGTCGCATTGCTCTGTAGGAGTTCCTGTTTGCCGCTGTCATACTGCCCGCCGTGCCAGTGGCAGTAGAGAATGGCGGGTGCTATGTTTTGCGGTGTCGCCGTCTTCGGCAAAAAGACATAGCCTTTCACGATCTCGCCCGCGCCATTGTCAAACTGGAGGGTCTCCAGGGTGTAGCTGCCTTTGTCTTCGCGAGTGATCACTTGAAACGCTGAGGCAGGCGGACGAGGCGGCAGATCGCCGAGGAGTTCGTTGAGCTTCGTGCGAATCGCGGCCCGTTGCTGCTGCCAGGCATCAAGCGAAGCAGGCACCTGCATTGGCGGGGCGATCTTGGCCTTCGCGAGCCAGGCATCTGCGATGGCGTTGGGTTCAGCGGCGTGCATGTGCGTGAGCAAGAAGGTGAGGCAGACAATGGTCGTGCGCATCCACCGGTTCTAACAGGTCGGGAAATTTCACGCAACATGGATGCATGGGTTTCGTTCACAACGACCCATGAAACACACTTCCCTGCTCACCCTAACGCTCGCTCTGGCCGCCTTCGCTGCACGTGCGGAGGACAAGCCGCTGCTCGCTATTCCCGGCAAGGTCATCTATGAAAACAAATTCAGCGACGGTGCCGACGCACCGTGGAAGGCGGCCAAGGGTAAGTGGGAGCCGGTGGACGGCGTCCTGCGCGGTTCTGAACTCGAAGCTGACAAGCATGGCGCGGTGAACCGCCTGCCCAACAAGCTGAAAGATTTTGTCATTGAGTATGAGTTTAAGTTTCCGGTGCCAAGAGCACGAGTCTTTCCATCAACGCCATCAAGGACCACATGGCGCGCATCATGATCACGCCGAAGTCAGTGACCATTCAACGCGATGACCATGTGATCTGCCCCCGGAGTTTGAGCCAGTTTCTATGAGAGTCTGGCAGTGGCTAACGGCTTGGTTTGGGTGTTGTGTTTGGTTGGGGGAACTGCGTTGCCTTTCGGTTGACGGAGCGTAGCG
>Ga0164296_1000861_pt1 | contig 34247 bp, 35 predicted proteins | sample GEODES057metaG_FD_113533 | JGI IMG/M metagenome (GOLD analysis project Ga0164296, IMG submission 113533) | Dystrophic lake water microbial communities from Trout Bog Lake, Wisconsin, USA - GEODES057 metaG | ecosystem: Environmental > Aquatic > Freshwater > Lake | place: USA: Trout Bog Lake...
AGCAGTTGAAACTGCAGCAGGTAATACCTGGTCTTTGTGGGTGCAACTTGAGATGATGCCATATCCGCTAATGATAAGCAGAATGATCATTAGCAATTTGTTGTTAAATCGTTTCATAATGAGTAGTTTAATTTTAAATCCTTTGTTTAATATTTTGCACTAAAGTATCCCGAAGGCCCGGGAGACCACATGATAGCAGGCAGAAAAAATGGTGACTGTTGTCAAACATTAATCTGCCTCGCGACACTTTTATGAAATATGCAGGATATCGAAGCTGTCTATAAAATAGGCTCAATAGATAGCAACTACCTGAAACAAAGAGCCTTGTTGGCAGGTGTCAAAAATTGTTTAAACCGCAGTTTAGTTATCTGCTTTTTTTTGGGAAAAGTTGTAGAAGAAAAAAATAGTTGTTACCACCAGCAAAGTGCAGCAGTTTAACAGCAAGCTGAATGAATAAACTTTCATATCATTTTGAACGATACCATTACCGGTAGAGAACTGCTTAAAGAGATCAATTAATATCAGGGAGAAAAATGCAAAGCTATGTATAAGTGTCAGTTGGTTTTTTTTTCTAAAAACGGGTAGAAAAAAAAGGATGGCTAATAAAGCCCAAATTACCAAATAGGGATATTGTATATGGCTTTTAATATTTGCCAGCGAATAGTCGGGGTACAAATTTTTTAATTGTAAGCCAAGGTAAAGAATTCCAAGCAATGCATAATTAAATGGTAGGCCGGGTATTAGAAAGCTGACAAAACTTTTTTTGATTTTTGTGTTTCCTGCGATAACATAGCTTATAGCATATACCAAAGGGTAACCTGAAAAAAAAGCTATCAGTTCAAGTTGCTGCAAATAGGCCAAAAAACCATCGTTCATGTAAAAAAGACTAATTCATTATCAGGGTTAAATATCGGCAATTACAACCATTCTTAAGTATTGGGATTATTTTGAGCAACAATTTTATCCATTTTACTATTTGTTATCGAAGCAATAAAAAAGGCTTACCGAAAGATTATCGATAAGCCGTTGCATGTTTTTAAATAGTTGTATTATTTCCCTTCTGAAATAGCTTTTGCTGCAGCATCGGCTGCTTGTGCAGAAGCATCGTCGTTCAGCTTACTGCGGTCAGCTTTAATATTATTCAACAGATTTATGATGAAGGGGCCAACGCCACCAAACACCTTGTACTTGATACCGGCCTGTTTTAATTGTTCTATACCTTGTTGAGCATATTCAGGGCTTTTTACCTTGCCTGTCAGGTCAGCAAAGTTTCTGATCATGGCAAATTTTCCATTCACATCAGCTGCTGTAAATTTATCATAAACAAACGGCCAGGCGTCCGAATTGCCGCTGCTCGCAAATACCGAGATCATAGATTGAGTAAGTGTTCCTGCATTGTCTTTCTCAAAGCCTAAAGCAAGCTTAACGGCTTGGGCAGAATCAAGTTGATTGATACCGATCAATGCTGCACCCTGAACCGCGTATGATTGGCTGCCGATAGCTTCTTTAAATAAGCTCAAATTAGCCGGGTCTTTCAATTTAGCCAATGTACTGATTGCTGCTGCCCGCGCGAGCGTATTTTTGTCATTTTTAGCTATTTCCGTTAAAACTGGCAATGCTGCGTCATGTACTTGTTTATTGTTCATCCGAATGGCCTTGATGGCTTTGATGCGCAAACCATAATAAGGATCTTTTAAAGCAGCCAACAGAATATTTTGGGCAATTGGGTCGGATTGTTTTGATTGTGCGGCTTCTATCGCCTCAAAACGGTCGAGATATAAACCAGCATTTGCTTGTTGAAAAGCAAACTCATCCAGTGTTTTGTTATCTGTTTTTTTGACGAGCAATATCTTATCGCCATCAAAGTTCACCAGGTCGGGTTTGGCATCTAATTTAAAATTCAGTGTGTCAGCTTTATCAGCTACCCAAACCTGATGGCGTTCTTTTTTACCGCCAGTATAAATATCAATAGCTACCGGCAATTTAAATACCTGTCCTGTTTGTTTCTGCTTTACATAAACACTTTCGGTTTTTGAAGCGTCATCCCATTTATAGCTGATATCCAGTACAGGATGTCCCGCCCCATAATACCACTGGTTAAAGAACCAGTTGAGATCGCGTCCGCTTGCTTCTTCTAATGCCAGGCGGAGCTGTTGTGCTTCGCCATTTTTAAAGGCGTTGGTCTTTAGGTAAATATTTAAGCCTTTGTAAAATGCATCTTTACCCAGGTAGTTGCGCAGCATTCCTAAAATGCGGCCGCCTTTTTGGTAGGTCACCACGTCAAATACATCTTCCTTATCTGTGTAGTGGAACCTAACGAGGTTTTTTTCAGCTGCCTGTGAGTCGCCAAGATAGGCGCTCATATCCTGGTAATTTTGGTCGGCTGCAACATCGGCACCATATTTATGTTCGGCCCAAAGGGTTTCACTGTAATTGGCAAAGGATTCGTTAACGGTTAAATTGCTCCAGCTTTCACAGGTAACATAATCGCCAAACCATTGGTGAAACAACTCGTGCGCAATGGTACTTGCCGCGAAGTCATAATAGTTATCGATCAATTGACGTTTCGTAAGATTTTCAAATTCGCCATGTAGTGTTGCCGTAGTATTTTCCATTGCTCCGCTCACATAGTCGCGAACTACGATCTGCGCATATTTATTCCATGGGTAATCAACTCCGGTGATTTGTGAATAGAATTCGATCATTTCGGGTGTTAAACCGAAAATATCTTTGGCGTTGGCAGCATATTTAGGCTCCATATAATAATCAACCGGTTTATTACGCCAGTGGTCGTGGTATACCTTAAAATCGCCAACTGCCATCATAAACAAGTAAACTGAATGAGGTAAATCCATTTTCCAGGTATCTGTGCGTGTGCCATCCCCGTTGTCTTTTTGTGATGCCAGACGGCCATTGGAAAGGGTAACGTATTTTGAAGGCACGGTCATACTGATCTCGTCAGTTGATTTTTGCTCGGGTTTATCGATGGTAGGGAACCATGCTGAGGAGCCCTCTGTTTCGCCCTGGGTCCAAATTTGGGTAGGCTTATCTTTTTCGGTGCCATCAGGGTTTATAAAGTACAATCCTTTGGCATCATTGATCGCTGCACTTCCCTTAACCTTTAATTGGTTGGGTTTTGATGTATAATTTATATAAACGGTATAGGCTTCATTCCCATGGTATGTTTTATCCAATTTTATTGCCAGGCTCAGGCTATCCTGATATTGGTATTTAAGTGGAGTTGATTTGCCATTTTTGACTATAGAAATCTCTTTGATGTCCATCCCCTTTGCATCCAGGCGCAGCGAATCAGTTGGGTAAAAATGGGGTTTTAAAGTAACCCATTCTTTTCCGTATAGGTATCGCTTTTTATAATCAAAGCGTACATCCAGTTTGGTGTGTACAATGTCGTTGATCTTGGGAGGTGTTTCCCGGTAAATTTTAAAGAGTGTACTGTCCTGCTTGTCCTGTCCCTGGGCATGCGAGGAATTAAGGCCCGCAACAAAAATGCCGGTAAGCATCAATGCGGAGAGCGTTTTAAATTTGATCATATGATATAATTATTGGTTTTTATAAATTTTCCCATCTTTCATTACGAAGGCTATTTTTTGCAAAATTTTAATATCTGCCAAAGGATCACCGTCAACGGCAACCATATCAGCAAATTTCCCTTTCGAAATACTGCCTACTTTATCGCTTAACCCAAGTAAATCGGCAGCGTTTACTGTTGCAGCTTTTATGGCTTCGATCGGTGGCATGCCTGCCTCAACCATGTACTGAAACTCAAGTGCATTCTTCCCGTGGGCGTACACACCAGCATCGGTACCAAAAGCTATCTTTACTCCTGCTTTATATGCTTTCCCAAAGGTGGCCTGTATTTGCGAACCAACTTCGGTAGCTTTGCGCGCAATTACAGGAGGAAAAAACCCGGGAATTTTAGCCGAGTCGGCAACTGATTTACCTGCTATTATTGTAGGTACTAAATAGGTGCCATGTTGCTTCGCGAGTTCGAAATCTTCAGCATTCATAAAGCTGCCATGCTCTATTGATGCTACCCCGCCGATAATTGCTCGTTTGATTCCTTCAGCACCGTGGGCATGGCAGGCCACTTTAAGACCGTAATCTTTGGCGGTTTCTACCACTGCTTTAATTTCCTCCAATGTCATTTCGGCACCGGAACTATTTTCGCTCAGATCCAGCACACCCCCGGTCGAGGCGATCTTGATCACATCCGAGCCTCGCTTAAACTGCAAGCGAACAGCCTTGATCATTTCATCCGGTCCATCGGCGACGCCGTCATCCGGTCCCATTTTGTGGTTGAAGGCATCGTCCCGAAATCCATCCGAATTATCCATGTGTCCGCCCGAGCCGGATATTGCTCTGCCGGCTGTAAGGATGCGCGGGCCATCCGTCAAACCCTTGTTGATGGCTTTGCGTAAACTTATGTTAACACCGCTACCGCCAAGGTCACGAACGGTTGTAAAACCTGCCAGCAATGTTCGTTTGGCAAATACAGCGGCCTTGTAGGCCACATCAGCATCTGTCAGCGTAAACCCTTCTAATAACGTGTTTTTGTTTTGCTCACTTTCCAAATGCACATGGCAATCGATCAAACCAGGCAGAACCGTTTTGTTTTTCAGGTCGATCACCGGGTCCGATGGACCGCCTTTGATATATCCTTGCCGGATATCCGTGATGATGTTGCCTTCAACAACGATGGTGACCTCGGACTGAACCTGGTTAGATGTTCCGTCAATTAATTTGCCACATTGTATAAAGGATTTTTGTGCATATGACGAAAGGCTAAACATCGCCAGCAATAGCGTAAATATTTTGTTCATGAAGAAAGAGGCTAAACTTTAGCTAATTTATAAAGATTTTTGATTTATTGATTAAGATGCTACGGCCTAGGCTTTGTTACGGCATTTTTAGCATCAACGCAGAATTTGCCATACAGACTTTTCCCAGGTAGTTTGTTTAAATAAACCTGCCCGGCTTTTCAAAAACAAAAAAGCTGAAAAGAATTAACCTTTCAGCTTTAAGCTTTAGTTTTTTAAATAAAATTAGCAATATTGATCAAATGCATGCTTCAAATTGTCAGCGATCATTTGAGCAGGGCGGCCTTCAATTTGGTGCCGCTCGATCATATGAACCAATTTGCCGTCTTTGAACAAAGCCATAGACGGGCTTGATGGTGGATAGGGTAACATATAAGCGCGTGCTTTGTCTACCGCTTCTTTTTCCATACCTGCAAATACTGTTACAAATTTATCTGGATGTTTTTCGTTTTGTGCAGCAAGACGTGCAGCCGGACGGGCCATTGCAGCAGCACATCCGCAAACTGAATTCACCATAACAAACACAGTGCCTTCGCTTTCGATCGCATTCGTAACCGCTTCGGCGTCCTTTAACTCTTCAAAACCAACTTTGGTCAGCTCTTCCCTCATGGGGGCTACCAAATACTCAGGATACATCATATCTGTTAATTAATGTTTTGGCAAAGTTAAAAAATCATTTTTATTCAAAAATCTTAAATAGGTAATAAAAACAATTAAGTGACTAAATATTACAAACCTTTTACTGCTTACCTCAAGAGCTGCTAGTTTTTATTAATGTTAAATTTCGAAATAATTTAGGTTTTTGTACACCTATATCATATCTTGCAGTCCCCAATTAAACGGTATACGACGTATGAATCTAAAACTGACCAATTTTAGTACTATCATTATTGTCAATAAAAATCAGGAGCAAACCAAGGCTATCCGGATAAAAACAAAACATTTAAATAGAATTAAACACTATATCGGCGGAATTGTTGGGGTATTCATTCTTCTAACTTTGTCGATCGTCTACCTTTCATCGAAAGATAGCAAACAAGAACAAGAGAAACAGCAATTATTATCCCAGATCAATCAGCTTAAAACCAAATTACCAGCAGCTGAAGCCGCCGCTTTAACCAGCAATTCAAACAGTAACACAGCTCAGAATTATATCGAATCGATACAGGGGAAACTTCAAAAGATCAACGATTATTTGCGTAAAAGAGGCCTAAAAGGCTTTACTAATAATGATATTGGCGGTGAAAAGAATGCAGATGCCAAACTCAGCGATAACGAAAAATACTCACTATATGATGAATACCTTGGTCGGCTCCTGAATAGCGTAGCTTTTACACCAATGGGTTATCCGCGGTTAAGCTCGATCACATCGGCATTTGGTTATCGTTCAGATCCATTTGAAGCCGGAACTGCTGAGCTTCATCCGGGTATTGATTTCAGGGGGGCTAAAGGCGATCCGGTTCATGTTACTGCCGATGGCAGAGTAGCATTTACCGGATGGAAGGGTGGCTACGGCAATTGCATTGTTGTGCAGCATAAAAATGATTTTCAAACTTTATACGGGCACCTCTCACATATCGATGTTCGCGATGGACAAGAAGTGAAAACAGGTGACATCATAGGTAAAGTTGGATCGACCGGCCGATCGACCGGGACCCACCTTCATTACGAAGTAAGAAAGAATGGCAGGCCTGTTAACCCTGTGAAATTTTTGACTCTTAATAATTGATAGAGGATTCGTTAATCAGTGATTTGTTAACTGGTTAATGGATTTGTATTTGATTTAAATATTAAAAAATATGTTTTCCAGGAAGAATAAAGTTGAGCTGGACCAGCAGGTGATAACAACCTTCCTGAGCGAGGGTTGTGTGTTTGATGGGAATTTGAAAGCACCAGCTTACGTGCGCATTGAAGGACAAATCAAAGGCGACGTAACTATTGATGAGGGATTGATCCTGGGAGAAAAAGGGAGCATAACAGGTAATATTATTACTAAGGAAATCATTGTTTACGGCACCGTAAACGGAAATATTAATACCCATTCGCTTGAGATCAGAAGCACTGGTCGAATTACAGGTGATGTGAAGACTCAGGTGTTGCAGGTGGAAACAGGCGGCAACCATAACGGGAAACTCTCAATGTCAGCGCAGAGTAATACTGCTTCATCCAAACACGCAAAAGCTGAACCTGTATCAGCCTGATTTCGTTAAGAAGTTTCTATTGCGTAATTTTGCGCAAAAAACAGAAACATTATGTCGTCATCAGTAGAGACCATTTTCGTTAAATCAAAGGTTAAAGATTTGTCGCTGGCCGAGTGGGGCCGCAAAGAAATAGGGCTTGCCGAGGCAGAAATGCCGGGCTTAATGGCCTTACGTGCAGAATATGGCCCATCGCAACCCTTAAAAGGTGCGCGCATCGCAGGCTGTTTGCACATGACTATCCAAACCGCTGTGTTGATCGAAACCTTACAGGCATTGGGTGCCGAGGTTACCTGGTCATCTTGTAATATATTTTCTACCCAGGATCATGCCGCCGCAGCAATTGCTGCTGCAGGTACTTCAGTTTATGCCTGGAAAGGTATGAACGCCGAAGAATTTGACTGGTGCATTGAGCAAACGCTTTTCTTTGGTGAAGATCGCAAGCCATTGAATATGATCCTTGATGATGGGGGTGACCTGACCAATATGGTGCTGGATAAATATCCTGAACTGGTTGCCGGTATCAAAGGCCTTTCAGAAGAAACTACTACAGGTGTACACCGCTTATATGACAGGGTTAAGGCCGGTACATTACCTATGCCTGCCATCAATGTGAATGATTCTGTTACTAAATCAAAATTTGATAATAAATACGGTTGCCGCGAGTCGTTAGTAGACGCTATCCGTCGTGCTACTGATATTATGCTGGCTGGTAAAGTTGCAGTAGTATGCGGTTACGGTGATGTGGGTAAAGGATCAGCAGATTCATTAAGCAGTGCTGGTGTTCGTGTGATTGTAACCGAGATCGACCCGATCTGCGCCTTACAGGCAGCGATGGAAGGTTACGAAGTTAAAAAACTAACTACCGCTATTGCTGAAGCTGATATCGTAGTAACTGCTACTGGTAACTGTGATATAGTACGTGAGCAACACTTCCGTGCTTTGAAAGATAAAGCTATTGTATGTAATATCGGTCACTTCGACAACGAGATCGATATGGCATGGTTAAATACCAATTATGGCCATACTAAAGTTGAGATCAAACCACAGGTAGATAAATATACCGTTGAAGGAAAAGATCTGATCGTATTGGCAGAAGGCCGTTTGGTTAACCTGGGTTGTGCTACTGGTCACCCAAGCTTTGTGATGAGTAACTCCTTCACCAACCAAACCCTGGCTCAGTTAGAGCTTTGGTTGAATGCTGATAAATACGAAAACAAGGTATATACCTTACCAAAGCATCTTGACGAAAAGGTAGCCCGTTTACACCTCGAAAAAATTGGTGTTGAACTGGAAGAATTAGATCCGCACCAGGCTGAATATATTGGCGTATCGGTTCAGGGTCCATTCAAGCCGGAATACTACCGTTACTAGGGTTAAAGGGTAAAGGCGAAAGGTTTTTACTTTGAGCTTGATAGGAAAAAGGCACGGTCGGAAGGCTGTGCCTTTTTCTATATTACAGCAATGCATTCCACAGAAATCAAAATATTTCCTGGAAAAGGCATTACCTGGGGTGCGCTCCGTGCAGGCGGGTTATTTGCAAAAAAGTGGCTATAAACCTTGTTAATTATTGAAAAATCCGCGTCAGCTCCACTTACCATAAAAATGGTTGTTTTCACTATTCTATCAAGGCTGCTACCAGCTTCTTCTACTATAGTTTGTAAATTTCGAAATGCCTGCCAGGCTTGTTCTTCGTAATTATCGCTTATCAGCTTACCGGTTTCAGGGTTCATTCCTGCCATCCCTGAAACGAATATCAAATTCCCGCTTATGACAGCCTGAGGAATGAATGGGTTGAGGCGAGGGACTTTTGCTGTGTTGAAGCTTGTTTTTGATGTCATGATTGATATTCCAAAAACTGAATTCTAAATTACAAATTTTAAATAAAAAATTAATTTTACTGTCCCTGTTTCTCTTCATCCTCCACCGTGCTGCTCAAATCATACAACAGCCATTGTTTCTGAGCTATTTGCCGTTTTTTTGAACGAAGCAAATCGATGAAATCATTGACGCCCACCGGCTCATTGCCATTTCCGTGGATAAGTACTATACTTCCGTTTTGCGCCTGTTGGCCTTTGGCCAGCCAGGCATCAGACCCTATTGGTATCAGGCCGTAATCGGTAACTTTAAATACCACCTGCTGGTCGGATACCAGGCCCGGGAAACGGAAAAAGGCAGAAGGGATCAATCCGTTCTTCAACATCAGCTTTTCAGTGGCAAGTATCTCATAATCGATATCGGTTCCTGGCTCAAGCAGAAAATTTTCGCGAAGTGGTGCTTTCGCGCTTACGCGGTGATTGTAGGAATGGTTCACCCAGGTGATCCGAATCTCTCCCGAGTCGCGTAATTTCTTCAGCCAGTCGATATCGGCTGTGTGTTTCAACATCCATAGGCCACTTACAGAAAGCGCTATCGGTGCGGGTTTTTCAACTTTTTTGAATTCGTTGATCATTTCGGTAAAAAGCCTTCTGTCAAGAGGTTTATGCGAAGGACACAGGTCAGCTGTCAAACTAATTCCGGTTTCTGACGGTATTCCTTTTTCAATGCCGGCATCTTGTATAGTTACAGATTGCTTTTCGGCCTGCGCAATTGCTTTTTCGTAGGGTGTGTTTTTGAAGAAGGTACGGGTATCAGCCAATGTCATTTCCTTCACCTGGTAAAAACTGCTTTCATTTATCCTGGTTTGCAGAGTTTGGGGGTTGAGGAGTAGGAAATAATCCCGGCCATTGTTCTCAAAACGGCGGAGTATCAACAAGTCTTGCGGAAAATTGTGGGCCCATCCGTAAAATACCCGGTAATTGGTAATATTCAGAAAATTTTGCTGTGCTTTTGCCGTCGGTATAAAAGCAATTGTCACCAGAAAAATGAAAACGAGTTTAAGTGTTTTGATCATATCAGCATCAAAAATAAACTAATCCTAAATTTGTTTCTGATGTTTATGTTGGAATTAGGATATTTACCCCATCAGCTTAGCCGCTATTTTGTTACTCAATAAGGCATTGTTTGTTGGCAATTCTGAAATTTGAATTCATATGACCCGTTTATCTGTCAATATCAATAAAATAGCCACCCTGCGCAACTCGCGTGGCGGAAATAATCCCGATCTGATTCAGGTTGCTAAAAACTGTGAGCGATTTGGCGCTCAGGGTATAACTGTACATCCCCGGCCCGACGAACGTCATATCCGTTACAATGATGTTTTCGAACTTAAAAAGGTCGTAACAACCGAATTCAATATCGAAGGCAATTGCCAGGAACAGAAATTTGTCGACCTGGTATTAGCCAATAAACCCCAACAGGTTACGCTGGTGCCGGACGTTTTAGGGCAATTAACCTCTAACCATGGTTGGGATACTATTGCTAACCAGCAATACCTTCAGACGATTATCAAAGTATTTAAAGATGCAGGAATCCGTGTATCTATCTTTGTAGATCCGGTAATTGAAATGGTCGAGGCGGCTGCTACAACAGGTACCGACCGGATTGAACTCTATACAGAAGCATATGCCTCGCATTATCACCAAAACCGGGAAGCCGCAATAGCGCCCTATGTTAATGCTGCAATTGCGGCACAAAAACTTGGCCTCGGTATAAATGCCGGGCACGATCTCGACCTGCACAACCTGCAATATTTTGCCCGGAATATTCCAGGTTTGGAAGAGGTTAGCATTGGCCATGCATTAGTAAGTGATGCTTTGTATTACGGGCTTGAGAATACCATTCAGCTATACTTAAGGCAATTGAAATAATTGTTTGATGAGGGTTATATCGTTTAACCAAATCCTGCCAATACCTACTTTAAATTTCTTGTAAAACCATTGTCACGTTCAGGTTAGGCAATTGTTACTCAGCGTGCAAATTTGTACCTTTGCCCGATAAATAAAGGGACAATAAATTCATGAAGCTGAACGCAGACTACCAGGAGAAATTTGAGAAAAGGCACATAGCGCCAAATGACGCAGATACTGCCGAAATGTTAAAAATAGTTGGCGTAAGCTCACTTGATGAATTGATAGAACAAACCATTCCGGCAAGTATCAGGCTTAAAAACCCGCTAAATTTACCCCCCGCCAAAAGCGAATTTGACTACCTGAATACGCTGAAACAAACCGCTTCAAAAAATAAAGTTTTTAAGTCATTCATAGGCCAGGGATATTATGATGTGATCGTCCCGGGTGTTATTCAAAGGAATATACTCGAAAATCCCGGATGGTATACCCAATATACACCCTACCAGGCTGAGATAGCCCAGGGTCGTCTGCAGGCATTGCTTAATTTTCAGACGATGATTATCGACCTGACTGGGATGGAAATTGCCAATGCCTCCCTGCTCGACGAAGGTACCGCCGCTGCTGAAGCTATGTTTATGCAATACAGCCTGCGTAAAAATCAGCATGCTAAAACATTCTTTGTTTCAGACGAAGTTTTCCCGCAAACCATCGATATATTAAAAACCCGCTCCGAACCTTATGGGATCGAGCTCCAAATAGGAGATCACCGTACGGTGGAGCTTAGTGATAATTTTTTCGGTGCGATTGTACAATATCCTGCCGGAAGTGGAGAGGTTTATGATTACACCGGTTTCGCAACGCTTGCCCACGAGAAAGGTATCAAATTAACTGTAGTGGCCGATCTGTTGAGCCTGGTGCTTTTAACCCCCCCGGGCGAATGGGGTGCCGATATTGTTGTAGGTTCGGCCCAGCGATTTGGTGTTCCAATGGGGTTCGGTGGGCCGCACGCTGCGTTCTTCGCAACAAGGGAAGAATACAAGCGTTCAATCCCGGGCCGTATCATCGGTGTAACAATTGACAGTGCTGGAAACTATGCCCTGCGGATGGCGCTTCAAACCCGCGAGCAGCATATCCGTCGCGATAAAGCAACCTCAAATATCTGTACTGCCCAGGCATTACTGGCAATCATGGCTGGCATGTATGGTGTATACCACGGTCCCAAAGGTTTGAAGCTGATAGCAGAACGTATCCATGCGCTGGCTATACTGTTATCTGAAGCACTGGGTGAACTTGGGTACAAGCAACGCAATTCAGTCTATTTTGATACGTTAAAGTTCGACCTTGGTGAACTGGTTGGCTCGATCCATGCCGAAGCTTTAAATAACGAAATGAATTTCCATTATGCGGGTTCGGAAGTTACCATTTCAATTGACGAAACTACCTCTCCTGAAGATATCAAAACTATCGTCCGCTTTTTTGCTAAGGTAAAAGGTAAATCGCTGAGCGACGTGAATTTTGAGGGACTAAAAGCAAATATTACCTCAGTTATTCCGGTTAATCAGCAAAGAACTACGGCTTACCTGACACATACGATATTCAATTCGCATCATTCAGAACACGAAATGCTGCGTTATATCAAATCATTGGAAACACGCGATCTGTCGCTTTGCCATTCGATGATCGCTTTAGGCTCATGTACTATGAAACTGAACGCAACCACCGAAATGGTACCGGTTACCTGGGCTGAGTTCAGCAAGATACACCCGTTTGCCCCAGCCGATCAGGTAGGTGGCTATATGCAGTTGTTTGACGAATTGAACAACTGGTTATCAGAGATAACCGGGTTTGCGGCAATGAGTTTGCAACCGAATGCAGGTGCACAAGGCGAATATGCAGGACTGATGGTTATCCGCGCCTATCACCATGACAGGGGCGATCATCATCGCAATATCGTATTGATCCCATCTTCCGCTCATGGAACCAATCCTGCCTCAGCAGCAATGGCTGGTATGAAGATCGTAGTGGTTAAATGCGACGAGAACGGTAACATCGATGTGGCCGACCTGAAACAAAAAGCAGAAGAACATCATCATGACCTTTCTTGCCTGATGGTAACTTATCCCTCGACTCATGGTGTTTTTGAGGAAGCGATCATCGAGATCTGCGATCTCATTCACCAACATGGTGGTCAGGTTTATATGGACGGAGCTAATATGAACGCCCAGGTTGGTTTGACAAGCCCGGCGACTATCGGTGCCGACGTATGTCACCTTAATCTGCATAAAACGTTTTGTATACCTCATGGTGGCGGTGGCCCCGGAATGGGACCGATCGGTGTAGCCAAACACCTGGTGCCTTACCTGCCCGGCCATTCAGTAGTTGATATAGAAAGGGGCAAATCGATTCATGCTATTTCTGCTGCTCCCTGGGGTTCGGCCTCTATATTGATCATTTCCCACGCTTATATAGCACTGATGGGCGGGCCTGGTTTAACTAACGCAACTAAATATGCCATCCTCAATGCTAATTATATAAAGAGTCGCCTGCATCATCATTACCCTATCTTATATACCGGTAACAATGGACGTTGTGCACATGAAATGATATTAGACTGCCGTGCATTTAAAAACTTTGGTATCGAAGTGACCGATATTGCCAAAAGGTTGATGGATTATGGTTTCCACGCACCAACCGTTTCATTCCCTGTAGCCGGTACTGTAATGGTTGAGCCAACAGAATCTGAGCCTAAACACGAACTCGATCGTTTTTGCGACGCGATGATCTCGATCCGCCACGAAATTGATGATGTTGAGAAAGGCCTTTCTGATAAAGTGGCCAATCCTTTGAAAAATGCGCCGCATACCGTTGCTGTTATCACTGCCAATCATTGGGAACATACTTACACCCGACAGAAGGCAGCATTCCCGCTTCCTTATGTAGCCGCATACAAATTCTGGCCATCTGTTGGACGGGTAAATGATACCTATGGTGATCGTACCTTAGTGTGTTCATGTCCGCCGCTTGAAAGCTATGCATTTGAAGAAAGTGTGATAGAATAAGTTATAAAAAATAATTTTCGGGAATGGGTAAAATAGCGCCGATTATTAAATAAAGATTAAGTTTTACAATATTGTTGCCGCACACTTAATTAATATGAAATAATTTGATGTTATTTCGAAAGGTTGGGCTTCCGTTTTTTAACAAGCTTTATATACCGTTAGTATTTCGTTATTTAGTGTAAGGGTTGCATAACCTTTTGAAATTTGATGCCGTATAAAGCAACATATGATGACTAACAACGGCCCCGTAAGTATTTTACTTGTAGACGATGACGAGATAAATAACTTTATCTCTATCAAATTGATCAAGAAAGCCCTGGCAAATACAGATATCATGGCTTGCCTGCATGGCAAGTATGCTATCGATCTATTATTAGATATACAGCGCGAAAACCCTTCAAATTTACCGGATTATATCCTGCTGGATATCAATATGCCGATCATGAATGGATGGGAGTTCCTGGATGAATATACCCGCCTCAATATCGATCCGCTTGGTAAATGTAAAGTATATATTATATCATCATCCGTGTTCAGCAACGACATTAACAAGGCCCGCTCATACCCCATTGTAAAAGACTTTGTTTCAAAACCTTTGAACGTAGATAAGATAAAAGAACTTTTTGCCGTAGAAAATCACGCCTGATTTTTTGTTGAAATGTTGCAATGTTGTCCCGATAGGTATCGGGATGTAGTAACGTTTAAACTTTCAGCAATAAATAACATTCCAACCTTTCAACATTCCAACGTTTCAACATTTCAACTATCAACCCCGGGCTGAAACAGAAAACACTTCCCCATCATATTTCACGTTACCTACCGGGTTTGATTTGGCGTGATAAAACAAACAAGTATAACCTTCATTCGCTGCTATCTTTCCATATTCTTCCCGCAATTGCATCGCTTTGCGCCCATCAAAATCATATTTTGCAATAAATTTGCGGATCAATTGCTCTGGCTCAGGAAGTTCATCGCCTCCAAAAAAGCATTTTTCGCCTTTATCATCTATCCAGAAAACCTGGTGTTTAGGGCAATGACCACCAGATAATTCATATCGTATACCTGGTTTTAATTCACCTGAATCTTCCACAAAAAGAATATTTACAGTGCCATTTAATGCTTCAAATATTTCCTGATGATAGGACGATGACTTGCCTGTAATGGCAAACTCCCATTCGCCTTTCTGGATAACATGGGTGGCCTTAGGGAAGCTGGGAACAAGTTTGCCTCCGCGTTCTACAACAAGGCCCCCGGAATGATCGTAATGCAAATGCGACATCAGCACCAGCGTCACTTCGTCAGGATCATAGCCCGCATTGCGGATATGCTGGTGGATGAACAATTCGTCGCGGGTATCTTTATAGCCCAGGCCGGTATCGAATACGATCAGGTCTTCTGAAGTTTTTACAAGGAATGGATTTACATGGATGAAAAGAGATCCTGGTCTGTCGCGGAAATTATCTACCTGAGGGTCAAAGGGTATGAATTTTTTTGAAGAATCTACTGAATATGATCCTTCGCCTAATGCGTAAATCTCCATTTATTGGTTTGCGGCTATGTTAATGTGCGTTGTTATCAATAAGAGCAGATCATCAATTTGAATACCACCCTAAGGTACATCTGCACATTTCTCTATATCTTTACTGTTTTAAAGGGTCAAAGATATGAATAAACGCTGGTCGGTAATGTCGCAGCCTGGTAATGCGGATGTAATTAAACTGGCTTCGGAGTTAAATATCGATCCTATTTTGAGTTCATTGCTGATACAGCGAGGTATCAATACGTTTGATGAAGCACGGTTTTTCTTTCGGCCCGACCTCCGTCACCTGCATGATCCCTATCTGATGGCTGGTATGGAACAGGCTGTTGATCGCATTGAAAAAGCTGTCGACAAAAATGAAAAAATACTGGTTTACGGCGATTACGATGTGGATGGAACAACAGCTGTATCACTCGTATTTAGCTTCTTCAAAAAACTGCATAACCAGATCGCGTATTATATACCCGACCGTTACAAAGAGGGCTACGGAATTTCAACCCAGGGAATCGACCATGCTGCGGAAAATGGTTATGGTTTGATCATCGCGCTCGACTGTGGTATCAAATCGGTAGATAAGATCGCCTATGCTAACAGTAAAGGAGTAGATTTTATTATTTGTGATCACCACCTGCCCGGTGCTGAATTACCCGAGGCCGTAGCGGTACTCGACCCTAAGCGAAGCGATTGTCACTATCCTTACAAAGAACTTTCGGGATGCGGTATTGGCTATAAACTGATACAGGCCTACGCCGAAAAAAATGAAATCCCGTTTGAAGAGGTAACTAAATACCTCGACCTGGTAGCCATCAGTATAGCTTCAGATATTGTGCATATCACCGGTGAGAACCGTACATTGGCTTACTATGGTTTGCAAAAGATCAATTCCGATCCTTGCATTGGTGTAAGGGCATTGATGGGGGTAGCCGGTAGAACGGGAAGTTATTCGATCACCGACGTGGTATTTGGATTAGGCCCGCGTATCAATGCGGCAGGACGAATTGATGATGCTAAACATGCCGTTGAGTTACTCATCGCCACCGACGAGGAAATTGCTAATGAAAAAGGCACACTCATCAATGGAAAAAATACCGAGCGCAAGGGTCACGATCAGCACATTACCGATGAAGCCCTAAGCCTGATCGACAATGATGAAATATTGATCGGCAAGAAATCAACCGTAGTTTATAACGAAAACTGGCACAAAGGTGTCATAGGAATTGTAGCTTCCCGCCTTACCGAAAAATATTATCGGCCGACTATCGTTCTAACCCGGTCTAATGGGTATTTGGCAGGTTCGGCCAGGTCGGTTTTAGGGTATGATCTTTACGAGGCTTTATATGAGTGTAAAGATTTGCTGATACAATTTGGTGGCCATAAATATGCAGCAGGGCTAACTTTAGATCCTGAAAAACTACAGGCTTTTGCCGACAGATTTGAAGAGGTGGTTAGTGCTACCATTACCGACGAGCAATTAGTACAAGAGATCAGGATTGATGCCGAACTGGAATTAAAACACATAGATTCGAAATTTTTCAGGATATTGAACCAGTTTGCACCCTTTGGCCCCGAGAATATGGCACCGGTATTTTTAAGTAAAGGCGTGCGTATAAACGGTTATGCCAGCCTTGCAGGCGAACAACACCTGAAAATGGTTGTCAAGCAGGAGGGTTCGCCTTTGTTTGATTGTATAGGCTTCGGATTGGGAAATTACCTGGCCGAAGTAAGTGAAGGAAATCCTTTCGATATTTGCTATACGATCGAGGAAAATGTTTGGCGGGAAAGACGTTCGATTCAATTGAATATTAAAGGGATAAGGATTTAGTCCGGCTTCAGCATCCCGAAAGTATAAAATAACAGGGTTTGGTATTTCCGTGATGGTAATGCACACATCCGCTTAATAAAAGTTCATAATGATATTAAGAGCAGAAGATCTGGTAAAAAAATATAAACAACGCGCGGTAGTTAACCATGTATCGTTTGAAGTTGCCCAGGGCGAGATCGTTGGTTTGCTTGGTCCTAACGGTGCCGGGAAAACTACATCTTTTTATATGATCGTAGGATTGATCAAACCCAATGAGGGAACTATTTATCTGGATGATCAGAATATTACTACTGACCCGATGTACCGCCGTGCACAAAAAGGTATCGGTTACCTGGCCCAGGAAGCTTCAGTCTTTAGAAAGTTATCGGTGGAAGACAATATCAAGGCGGTGCTCGAAATGGGTACGATGACTAAGGAGCGTCAGCACGATAAACTGGAGGAATTGATAGATGAGTTCAGCTTGCACAAAGTACGGAGGAACAGGGGCGATCTGCTATCAGGCGGAGAACGGAGGAGAACTGAAATTGCCAGGGCATTGGCAGCTGAACCTAATTTTATTTTACTCGATGAGCCCTTTGCCGGCGTCGACCCGATAGCAGTGGAAGAGATACAAGGCATGGTAGCCAAATTGCGGACACGCAATATTGGCATTTTGATCACCGATCACAACGTGCAGGAAACCCTCTCGATCACCGACAGGGCCTACCTGTTATTCGAAGGAAAAATATTGGAATCCGGAGAACCGGAGGTTTTGGCGGAGAATGAAATGGTCAGAAAAGTGTATCTTGGTTCTAACTTTGTGCTGAAACGAAAAATATTTGTTTAGTCATTTCGCTTCGCTGTCATTTGCTGCGCTGTCATTAGGTCATTAAATATCCAATGACCCCAATGACGCGTAGCAAATGACCCAATGACCAATGACAAATGACCAATGACAGCGCAGCGAAATGACCTAATTAAATAAAGATGCCCATCATTAACTCTGTATTTACCTGGTTCATCAAAAAGCGAATCCACCAGATAGAACTTTTTATGAAATACCCCAATGAGGTGCAGGAGGAGTGGTTTGAGCAGTTGGTCTCGGAGGCGGAGAATACTGAATGGGGAAAAAAGTACGGTTATAAGGACATCAACAACGCCAGCCAGTTTAAAGATAGGGTACCTATACAGCAATATGATAGCCTGAAGCCCTATATTGAAAGGATGCTAAAAGGCGAACAAAATGTGCTATGGCCCAGTGAGATCCGTTGGTTTGCCAAATCGTCGGGTACCACCAGCGATCGGAGCAAGTTCATACCGGTTAGTGAGGAGTCGCTTGAAGAGTGCCATTTTAAGGGCGGCAAGGATATGCTGACCTTGTATTTCAATAACCGGCCAAACGCACGCATATTTACCGGCAAGGCGCTCACTTTAGGTGGTAGTCACCAGGTTAGCCAGTTAAATGCAGATACCTTTTTTGGCGACCTGTCTGCAGTGATCATGAAGAACCTGCCACTCTGGGCTGAATTTTATCGTACACCCCATCTGGATATAGCTCTGCTGGATAATTTTGAAGAGAAGATTGAAAAGATGGCCCGTGCCACTAAAGACGTCAACGTTACCTGCATCAGCGGAGTGCCTACCTGGAATATTTTGTTGTTCAGGCGTATCCTCGAGATCACCGGGAAAAAGAACCTGCTGGAAGTATGGCCCAACCTCGAGCTGTACTTTCATGGTGCTGTTAACTTTACACCTTACCGCGAACAATTCAATAAACTGATACCGGACGCGGATATGTATTATTTAGAAACCTATAATGCTTCCGAAGGTTTCTTTGGCTTGCAGGACCAGTCAGATTCAACCGAAATGTTGTTGATGCTTGACTATGGGATCTATTATGAATTTTTGCCCCTAGAGAAATTAAACGACGATAACCCGGATACACTCAGCCTGAGCGAAGTTGAACTCCATAAAAACTATGCGCTCATCATCAGTACCAATGCAGGGCTTTGGCGCTATATGATAGGGGATACGGTTAGGTTTACATCGCTATCACCATACCGCATACAGATTACTGGCCGTACCAAACACTTTATCAATGCTTTTGGTGAGGAATTGATCATAGATAATGCCGAGCGCGCCCTGGCTGAAGCATGCAGCCAAACCGGGGCCAGCATCAGAGAATATACGGCGGCACCGGTTTATTTTGGTGATGATAAAGGCGGTGCCCATGAATGGGTAATTGAATTTGATAAAAAACCAGCTGAATTTGAACGCTTTGTCGATCTATTGGATGGAACGCTCCGCCGCATCAACTCTGATTATGATGCCAAACGATTCAAAGATATGGCGCTGAGGCGACCAATTGTTCATAAAGCGCCCGACGGAACATTTTTCAACTGGATGAAAGAAAGGGGTAAGCTTGGCGGTCAGCATAAAGTACCGAGGCTTGCCAATGATCGGGAATATATAGATTCGATTTTGTTGTTGATGGAGTTGGTGGGATAGCCTTTCTTGTTGTAGCGGTTTATACCGTAAAAGCCGGGATTTTATTTTGACTTAGCTTTTAAACCCGAAGGCATAACAAAACGACTATCCGAAAAACTATATATTTGTATTCGTTGAAGCAAGTTTTAATGATTAAATGTGTCTACCTGAGTGATCATAAGCAATATCCGGAAGCTAAAATAAATCCGACATTGTTGTGGGAATATGATCTGACTAATTTTGATTACCAACAGATGCGACTTATTGTGATACAGCGTGTCATTGAAAGGGGTTGGCCCTCTGATTGGCGGGCGGCGCTCAACCTTTATGGAGAAAAAGGTTTTAAGGAAGCCATCATCGCAATTCCATACATGAATGCTAAAGACATGAATTTTGTAAGTCAGGTTTTCAAAATTCCGCTATCTAAAATGAAATGTTACAAAAAGAAACAGTCACAGCCGCAACACTGGAAATCTTAAATGAGCTAATGCAAGATGAAGCTTTGAACGATTTCTTTCTTGTTGGCGGTACGGCCCTTGCTCTTCAAATTGGCCACAGGATCAGTATTGATCTTGATCTGTTTTCGTTACTTCCTTTTGATGAGAATAAGACGCTTTCCTATCTCGAGAAAGATAGAAGATTTCGTTTAGACTATCAGGATAGAAACACACTTAAGGGTCAGATTGACAAAACAAAAGTTGACTTGATAACACACAATTATCCATTAGTTCGTCAATTAATTTTGTCGGAAGGAATCAGACTTGCAAGTTTGGATGATATAGCTGCAATGAAAATAAATGCAGTAGTTACCAATGGCACTCGCTTAAAGGACTTTATTGATATTGCATTTTTGTCGGCCCATCTTAAATTTGATACAATGTTGGAGGCCTATGAACGAAAATATGCAACCCGAAATCCATTAGCTACTCTAAAGTCTTTGTCATATTTCGATGATATCAATTTTAGCGAGCCAGTGCAAATGCTAAATGGCAATTACAATTGGAGCCTTTTAAAAAAGCGACTTAAAGAAATGACGGAATTCCCTTCATTAATATTTGAGAGCTATCCAATTTGATCTTTTGTTAATACTTCCTTTCTCTGAAATCTTCAGGAGGTTATAATAACTCACTTCAATAAATTCATCTCCCACCTGTTATATTTATTTCCCAATTCCCGTAATGGATGATAAGTATGCAAATGAAAAACTTGCTGATTATTTTATTAGCCATCATTAGCCTGGTGTCCTGTAAAAAAGTTGTGTTAACGCCCGGTCTTATCGGTAAATGGGAGTTGCGCAGCAAGCTTGGATCTATAATTGGTTTCGATTCAGTTTTTACTGCTGGCAATGGCAGGGTGCTGGAGTTCAGAGGCGATAGTACCTATCTCCAATACAATAAAGGCCGATTGTTGCAGCAGGGTAAATACCATATCATCAATACAAATTATCCGAGTGCAAATTCTTTGAGTATTACCTTTGACAATGGCGACTACCAGCAATACTTAAATTTAACCGGCACCAATCTGCAGATAGGGATGGATGCCAATGACGGAGTGGAATCACACTATCAAAAAATTGCAAACTAAGTATTATGAAAAGCATAAAAAACTATTTATTGATGATTTTAGTTGCAGGTATGTTTGCCTCCTGCACCAAAAACGGCGATCTCGCGCCGGTTAATCTGATTGGCAAATGGGAACTTAGCCACAGGTTTGGCGGAAATATTTTGCCACAGGATACAACCTATAAGGCCGGCAACGGTAATATACTCCAATTTAACGCCGATAGCAGTTTTAAGCAGTATGCCAATGGTGCTATTATCAACAGCGGATCATTTCACATCCAAAATGGCCAGTTGTATTTTAATACCAATGCCTACAGCGCCCAACAATTTTATAGCCTGGTCAGTATTTCTGGTAATCTGCTTACCCTAAAGCCTATACTTGGCGATATAGCAACTACTCAATATCTGAAAATCGGGAATTAGCAGCCTTTGGCGATCAATGCCTGGGTTAATTTTACTGCTTCAACTGCTTCTTTAACATCGTGTACCCTTAGAATATTGGCGCCTTTCATTAGCGCAATGGTATTTAATACGGTGGTGCCGTTTAAGGCTTCATTTGCAGTGGTTCCCAATACGTGATAGATCATCCGTTTACGCGATACGCCGGCAAGTATGGGCAATTGAAAAATATCCAGTTCATGTAGCCGATTGAGCAAGGCATAGCTATGCTGCTGCAATTTAGCAAAGCCGAAACCGAGGTCGAGGATCACATCCTTTACACCCAGACTGGTCAGCTGCGCAATACGTTCTGCAAAATAGCTTATTACTTCGGGAACAATATCTTCATACTGCGCCATTTGGGTCATGTTCTGCGGTGTCCCTTTCATGTGCATCAATATATAGGGTACCTGTAATTTTGCTAGAGTAGAAAACATATCATTATCAAGCTGCCCGCCTGATATATCATTAATGATATGCGCACCGGTTTTAATCCCTGCTTCAGCAACTTTGGCACGGAAGGTATCAACTGATAAGACCGCATAAGGATGGTTCTTTGCGATCGCTTCAACCACAGGCAATAAGCGGTCGGTTTCTTCCTGCTCCGAAATATCAACTGCACCCGGGCGTGAGGAATAAGCACCGATATCCAGCATATCAGCACCCTCTGCCAGCATTTTGGCTGCTTTTTGCAAAGCGTCATTTACGCTTTCAACCCTGCTGCCTGCATAGAATGAATCGGGTGTAATGTTGAGGATACCCATCACCTTTGGTGTCGACAGATCGATCAATTTCCCTCCTGCATTGATGGTTCCTTTTTTGCGAAAAAATGTATCTTTAGCCACTTGTTATAGTTGAAATGTTTGTCCCGATCAAACCGGGATTGATAGCTTGTAAAGTTACCTTAACTTTTGCCAATCTCAGATAGTCGCATGTCCAACATTTCAACATCCCGATGGCTATCGGGATGACATTACAACTTTACAACATATTAAATTGAGCAATACCGCAGCAGAATACAACGCCGTCATCAAAACCTGCAAGGATCTTTTCATGAAAAAGACCCGCGACTATGGCACAGCATGGCGTATCTTACGTATCGAGTCGATCACCGACCAGTTATTTATTAAGGCGCAACGTATCCGTACGCTGGAAGAAAAAAAGGTATCGAAAGTTGATGAGGACATTACGGGCGAGTACATCGGTATTGTAAACTATTGTATCATCGCGATGATGCAGTTGGATGCCGGAAAAGATACCCCCACGGAGCTTACAATTGAATTGGTAAGCAAACTTTTTGATGAAAAAGCTAACGAGACACGCGACCTGATGTTTGCTAAAAATCACGATTATGGCGAAGCCTGGCGCGATATGCGTATCAGCTCGATGACTGACCTGATCCTGATGAAATTGCTTCGCGTAAAGCAGATCGAAGATAATAAGGGTTTAACCCTGGCCTCAGAGGGTGTTAATGCTAATTACCAGGATATGCTCAATTATGCTGTATTTGCGCTTATTAAACTTGGTATAAAATGAAAACAAAATTGATTTGGGTATGCCGGATACTAGTTGGACTGTTGTTCATCTTCTCGGGCCTCATCAAGATCAATGACCCGCTTGGGTTTTCTTATAAACTACAGGAGTATTTTGAGGTATTTCACCTCGAGTTTTTAAACGGATTGGCGCTTTTTATTGCCACAATTCTTTGTACACTCGAAATTGTTCTTGGTTTTGCTTTGCTCATCGGTGTAAGGGCTGTAAAAGTTTCCTGGGGGTTGTTGTTGCTGATCATTTTCTTTGGCTTCCTTACTTTTTATTCGGCCTGGTTCAAAGTAGTTCAGACCTGCGGTTGTTTCGGCGATGCAATTCCGCTAACACCATGGCAGTCGTTCAGCAAAGACATGGCGCTGCTTGCTCTGGTGCTGGTGATCTTTGTAAACCGAAAATCCATCAGTCCTGTATTTGACAAAAAGACCGGTGATAAACTGGCTTTGGGTTCGGTTGTTGTGGCTTTGGGGCTTGGCTTCTATACCTATAGCTTCCTGCCAATATTTGATTTTTTAGCTTATAATGTCGGGGCAAATATACCCGGCGAAATGGTGACGCCTCCAGGTGCACAGCCCGACGAATTTCAGGTTACTTATCACTTAAAAAATAGGAAAACGGGGGCTACAAAGGTGATGGACGATAAAGAATATACCAGGAGCGGTATCTGGAAAGATAATAACTGGCAGGTAGTCGGTCCCTCTGAAAGTGTTTTAGTCAAGCGGGGTTTTACCCCCAAAATTATCGACCTCAATATTAAAGATGCCCAGGGCAACGATTACACTAAAGAACTACTGGCAAACCCATTTAATAACCTGATCATTGTTGCCTATGATCTGCAAAAAGCTAACCTTGAAGCTATAGGAAGCTTAAACGCTCTGGCTGTCAACCTGCATGACAACTTTAATACCCGTACGGTTCTGCTGACATCAAATTCTGCGCAGGACGCCGAGGCCTTCGCCAAAAAAAATCACATGGTGACGGAGATCTTTTATGTAGATGCTGTACCACTGAAAGAAATGGTACGCGCAAATCCGGGCCTGTTACTATTAAAAAATGGGACTATCATCAATAAATGGCACTATCATTCTTTGCCTAAATATGACGACCTGGTAAAGCAGTATTTTCAAAAATAAAACAATGATCGGCTACCTTATCCGCAAAATAGGTTACGGACTGGCAGTAATGCTGGGTATTGTGGTCGTTGTATTTTTCCTGTTTAATATTTTACCCGTCGACCCGGCCCGAATGACACAGGGCCAGCGTGCTGACGTGCAATCTCTGCAGGCAGTGCGGAAGGAATTCGGTCTCGATAAGTCTATCCCTGTCCAGTTTGTCTTGTACATCAACGATCTCTCGCCCATTAGTTACGAGGAGCGGACCGCAGAAGCGCAACAAAAATACCATTACCTGACATTGGTACCCCTTTCGGCTGAAAAGGTGATCGCTTTGAAATGGCCATACCTTCGCCGATCATACCAGACCCACAAAGAAGTTGGACCGATGCTCATGAGCGTTATACCTAACACTTTGATATTGGCTACTTCGGCTATGTTGTTTGCCATTGTTATTGGTATATTTTTGGGAACGCTTAGCGCGGTCCATCAAAACACCTGGATAGACAGGGCTGCAATTGCATTTTCTACACTGGGTATATCCGCCCCTTCGTTTTTTGCAGGGATATTGATCGCATGGATCTTTGGTTTTGTATTGTCAAAATATACGGGGCTTAACATGTCTGGGAGTTTATATACTTACGACCCCTTCCGTGGCGAAGTTATCTCCTGGAAAAATCTTGTTTTGCCAATGCTAACTCTGGGGCTGCGGCCGCTGGCTATTATCGTTCAGCTTACCAGAAGTGCGATGCTTGACGTATTAGGGCAGGACTATATCCGGACTGCCCGGGCTAAGGGGCTTAGCGAAAGAGCGATCATCTACAAACATGCATTAAAAAATGCCCTGAATCCGGTGATAACGGCCATTGCTAACTGGTTTGCTTCATTGCTTGCAGGGTCATTCTTTGTTGAATATGTTTTTGGATACAATGGGCTGGGAAAAACTACAGTTGACGCTCTGGAGATGTCCGACTTTCCCGTAGTAATGGGTTCCATTCTATTTATAACTTTTATATTTGTCGTCATCAACATCCTGGTCGACTTTCTCTATGTTTGGATCGACCCCCGGGTTAAGTTGAGCTGAAGAATTATGAAAGTGTTTCTTATTGGTTTTATGGGCAGCGGCAAAACTACATTAGGTCGCAAATTGGCCGCCCGTTTAAATTATGAATTTATCGACCTCGACCATAAATTGGAACAACAGGTGGAGCTAAGCATAGCTGAATACTTTACGCTTTTTGGCGAACCTTCCTTTCGTAAACTGGAAGCTGAAGTATTGCGCAAAACAAGTTACCCTGAAAATGCAGTTATATCAACCGGCGGTGGTTTACCCTGTTATTATGAAAACATGGACTGGATAAAGGCTAATGGTAAGAGTGTATATATAAAGCTTTCTCCGAAAACATTGGCCGATCGCCTGGAAGCCGGTAAAGAGGAGCGTCCACTATTGCAAGACAAACATGGTGATTCGCTGATCGCTTTTATCGAAGAGAAATTGCATGAAAGAGAGTCTTTCTACGCGCAAGCCAATATAATTGCTGATGGATTGGGTTTAACTGCCGAAAAGGTTGAACTTTTGCTGCAACTGGATTAAGAAAAGTCACCCATAGATTGTTTCTGATTTTTAGTCAGCCATTGCCTTACATCAGGTACACGGCATCATCCTTGCCAGCTTCATCGAGGATAACTTCTACGTGTTCTTTCAGCAATGTGGAAAGCGCAATGCCCGCATAATCGGTAGTAACAGGGAAATTTTTGTGGTTACGGTCAATTAATACAACAGTACGCAACTTTTTTAGTGGAACATCCAGGAAAACGCCGAAACCATATGCCAGCGTTTTGCCGCTATTCAGTACATCATCAACCAATATTACCGCTTTGTTATGACAAATACTGATGTCGGCATCCGTCTTGGCCCGTAGACTTGTACTTTGTTTATCTATTTCGATGGTCATCAAAACGCTTTTGAAAGGCGCAATTTTGTCGAGTATGTTCTTTAACCGCAAAGCAAGGTGATCTCCCCTCGGTAAAATTCCGGCAATGATGATCTCTTGTTCGTCATAATTATCTTCCAGCAACTGATAGGCGATACGGTCAAGTTTTTGTTCGATCTGGTGTTTATCCAGTATGAGGAGGCGTTTCTCTTTCATGGGTGGGGGTTGTGTACGGTTGTAATGTTGTCCCGATAGCTATCGGGATGTTGTAAAACTTTTAAATAGTAAATATACAGGTAACGTTTCAACCTTCCAACCTTTCAACGTTACAACAAAAAAATCAGTCTTTCTGATAAGGGTAATAAACGAAATTGGCGCCTTCGGGTACGATGACGAACATGCACATATAGTCGTGGGGCGTTTTGTAAGTTTTGATAAAGCGTTCTTTTAACTCTTTTTTGATGATGCCACGTTCGATGAACTCCTCGAGTGTAGATGCCTGAATGGTCCATTCAGTATTCAGATCGTGGCGGTCGAGTATCATTTCGCCCAGCTTAACTTCATGCTGATGGGCAACGAAGATCGGGTAAAGTGAAAGCCCTTCTACCATGATCTCAATGGCAACTTCATGTATCGAGTCGCTATATAACTTGAGGTCATTTTCTAAACTAACCAGCGGACTCTCTTTTTTTGTTTCTTCGCCGGTGTTTTCGTTCAATAATTCTTCAGGATCCATTGTAGTGTGCTTGGTGCCTGGCGCCTGGCGCCTGGCATATTATCTATGCTTCGCCAATCGTCTCGCGCCCCATGCTCAATCTCAGCAGTACTACATTTTCTACGTGCTGGGTATGGGGAAACATATCAACCGGTTGTATTTTAATTACTTCGTATTTTTCTTTCAGGGATGCCAGATCACGAGCCTGAGTAGCTGGGTTGCAACTTACATAAACGATTTTTTCGGCCTCAATTTCGAGCAAGCGGGCAACCACATCCGGGTGCATGCCGGCGCGCGGCGGGTCGCTGATGATCACATCCGGTTTGCCATGTGCATTGACGAATTCAGCGTTCAATACGTCTTTCATATCACCCGCAAAGAATTTGGTATTGCAGATGCTATTGATCTCAGAATTGATCTTCGCATCTTCTATCGCCGAGGGTACATATTCCACCCCGATCACTTCATTCACCTGTCCGGCGATGAAATTGGCGATGGTGCCGGCACCGGTGTAAAGGTCGTACACCAGCTCATTGCCTTTAAATCCGGCAAAATCGCGGGCAACTTCATAAAGTTTTGCCGCCTGAATTGAGTTGGTTTGATAGAACGATTTTGGTCCGATCCGGAATCGAATAGTTTTGCCCTTACCGTCGACCATCTCTTCATAAATATATTCCGGTCCCCGCCAGGCGATCACTTCCTGATCAAAAATGGTATCATTTTTCTTTTGGTTGAGGATATAAAGCAACGATGTGATCTGCGGAAAGTTTTGGCCGATGAAATTCATAAGGCTGTTCACTTCTTCTTCCGAAGCGTAGGCAAAAACAACGATCACCATCAGCTCGCCGGTTGAGGAAGTGCGGATAATAAGGTTGCGCAATGCCCCTTCGTGTTGTTTTAAGTTATAAAAACTTATGCCCTGTTTTTTGGCGAAGTCGCGGATGCTGTTACGCAATTCGTTGGAAGGATCTGCCTGCAAATAACAATGATCTACATCCAATATCTTATCAAACCTGCCCGGAATATGAAAACCGAGGGCATCCATATTTGGAGCGTCCTCAGTGCGGTTTTCACCATCATTCAGCCAGCGTTTGTTGGAGAATGTATATTCAAGTTTATTGCGGTAATACCGATCGGCTGGCGATGCAAGGATAGGCATTATACCGCTCACATCTATTTTAGCCAAATGGGTGAAAGCGCCCTCAACCGTTTTTTGTTTGAACAGCAATTGTGCGTCATAGCTCATATGCTGCCATTTGCAGCCACCACAAGTACCAAAATGCTCGCAAAACGGACTGGTTCGAAATGCCGATGCCTTTTTTAACTCCGCGATCTTTCCTTCAGCAAAATTTTTCTTTTTCCGGTAAACTCTAACATCGGCTATATCACCCGGTACGGCTTTTTCGACAAACAAAACAAGGTCATTGGCTTTACCCACGCCCTTGCCTTCTTCAGCGATATCAATAATACTTACATTCTCGAACAGGAGATCAATCGGCGCCTTCTTTTTCATGCGGCAGCAAAGGTACGGATTTTAGGTATTTTGCTGCGCTGTCATTTCGCTGCGCTGTAATTGGTATTTGTCGCGAATTCTAAATACTTAATGTCTAATGACGCGGAGCAAATGACCCAATGATCCAATGACAGCGCAGCAAATGACTCAATGACCCAATGACTCAATGACCCAATGACGCGGAGCAAATGACCCAATGACCCAATGACAGCGCAGCAAATGACTCAATGACCCAATGACGCGAAGCAAATGACTAAATAAAAAGATTTAAAACCGACTGCCAGAATTCATCATCGGTAAGGTTGATCTCTTCTATCTCAAACTGTTCGTCGATCTGTTCGGTGATTTCAATTAACTCGCGGCTCATGGGGTGATTTGTTTGTTTAAAATCTAAAGTAATAGTATTTATACTAAAAACCAAATTGGTATATAGATTGTTTTAAATTTTAACAATAAAATGATAAGTGCTTAACTGGTACAAGTTTTTATTAGGCGGGGTGCTGAATGCCGCTAAGCAACAACAAATGATTTGCTGTGGTGTGGATGGCGATAAGGTTTGATTTATGTGTTATTTTGATCAATTATTGTGCACAAGAATTTGACAGAGCAGGCGCATTTGATCGGGGTATTGGTTTCGAGACATCAAAATACCAGCATCCAAATACGAAACAGAAGGAGTTGCCCAGAGTGAGCGTGAAAAATTGGTCGTCCAACGAGTATTGCGCGCTGGCAGTAGATAAACAGATCGTGCTGGCAATGGCCAAACTTGAAAGTGTCGCAATCCACCTTACCCATTGGTCTTCCCTGAAAAAATTACTGGAGGTTTCTGTAAATGCCCAGAACAATGCCCAAAGCGGACTGGTCAATAACAGTTCGAAGAACAGGATCAATGGGTATTCCGCTAACCAATCGAGCTTACGGGTGTCACCCTGGTCGTTGTAAAACTGGAGTATAGCTGCGATGCAAGGGGATATCGCCGCGCTGCCTAACCATACCTTGAGTGTATAGCTTAATATTTGTCTTTTCATCGCAAAAAAATAAAGGCGGAGCACGGGCTCCGCCAATTGAAAAGGTTTAGGGTTTATCCCAATTGATCTTCCGCGAAGAGTACATTAATGCCGCTATGATGACAAACAATGCGATGCTGCCTATGAGAAGTGCAAGGTCTTCTAACTGAATAATAACATAAATAAAAGCGTAGAATAGACCGAGTATGAAGGCAAATATGCTTGCTGCTTTCCTGTTTTTAAGTACTGATGCCAGGAAAATAGCAATTAGCATTACTGTTGCAGCAGAAGCTACCAGGTATGCTAAATTATATCCTATTTGTTCTGAAAAGGATAGCAACAAAGTATAATAGATAACCATAGCTGCCCCGATCAGGATGTAGTTAAAGGCGTGTACTTTTTGTTTACCGATCATTTCGGTGAAAAATAGCGAAACGAAAGTGAGCAGGATTATAAGGATGGCGTATTTGCTGGTGCGTGTAGTTTGCTGGTATTGATCTATCGGCAACATCAGTTTTACCCCGAATATAGCATCATCCGTTTTTTTGGAATTGCTGATCAAACCCTGGTCGTGGACCCATTGCTGTGGGAATGGCCTGTTATAATATAACATGCGCCATTTGGCATAGAAGCCGTTGTGATTAACAACGCGGTTATCCGGCAGAAAACGTCCGTCAAAACTTGGATCGGGCCAGTTGCCCTTAAGTTCTACATCGGTAGTTTTACCCAGATGGAGGAAATGGAGTTCCTGACTACCTTTCAAATCAAGGTTAAAACTAAAGATGATGGGGCCGTCGTATTTGTTATACAGGTTAACAGGCACTTGCAGCCCGTTAGGGAAAAGGCCATCTCCGGCAATCGGTGTTGCCGCTGTAGTTTGACCGGCTATATTTACTTGCGGATTTGTTTTCAGCCCCTTAAGATCGCTGATACTGAATACCAAATAGGCTTTTTCGGGCATCAATTTAGTCGGGTCGACCGAAAGCGAACTGAGGTCGGCTTTTGTAAAATTACCCGACACATTGAGGCTACTGGTGTATACAGGTACCTTGTAGATGCCCCGGTAAAGTATTTCTGTGTTTACATTGCCTTTAAAATGCAGCTCGTTTGGCAGAATGAATAGGTTTTCAATTACCTCTCCGGTGCTTTTTTTGCCCTTATCGTCAGATGCTGTGGTTTGCTCGCGATAGGGGATCACCAAAACCGGCCCCTGTACAAGCTGATCGCCCGAATATTGGTCGGACACCGTTTTAATGGCTTCTTCCTGCCTACTGGCCCGTTCGTTGATCAGCCCGTCGACAAGGGCCTGTGGGATCAATAATACCAGAATCAATACGGCAATAAAGCCAAGCTTAACCGTTACCGACTCCTTGAGCCAGTGCATAAAGCCCTGCGGTTGTTGTGGTTGTTCTTCAGTGGTCATTTTTTGTTTTTATAAAAGTACTTTGAAATACAAAGTAAATATGTAAAAAAATATTAGGTTGATTTCTGTTGTTTGATCAATTGCTCCAATGCGTCCAAATGATCTTTAAATGCGTTTTTTCCTCTTTCGGTAGCTTCATAATTGGTATTTGGTTTGCGGCCCAGGAAGCTTTTATGTACGGTGATATATTCTTCTTTTTCCAAACCCTTCAGGTGCGAAGCCAGGTTACCATCGGTAATATTTAATAGTTCTTTAAGCGAGTTAAAATCATACCGGTTGTTAGCCGATAATACACTCATGATCTGCAACCTTACCCGGTTCTCAAATGCCTTATCCAGTTTATCAAACGCTATTTTCACTTATCGTATTTTAAATAAATGCGCGCGCCGTAAATAATGTGCAGCACACCAAAACCAATGGCCCAAAATAGTAAACCGTGGCCGGGTAAACAAGCCGCTACCAGCCCAATTAAAATCTCCAGCAAGCCCAGGTATTTTACGTCGGCAAAGGTAAAATTGCTGGCGCTAACCAAGGCTATTCCATAAAAGATCAGCGAAACTGCCGAAATAAAACCATAATGATGGTGAAATATAAAAATTGATATCAATGCACCTCCGGCTACAAGCGGAACCGCCATATGAAATAACAGCGACTGGCTGATCGACCCCCATAAAGGCACTTCTTTTAGTTTTGCCTGACGCATACTAAGAACAATAGCGGTTGAAATTGAAGCTACAAGCACCAGAACTGCGATCAATATCAATTTTATAATCAGATTTGAATAATCGCTCAACCCGAACTCAACTGGTCCGAATCGGTGCCTTTGCGTTAGTGCTTCGGGTAAGTAACGTAACAATGCATATTCAGGATCATCGTTAATTACTTTATAGGCCACTCCTGCACCTAATAACGCGTACACTCCTGCCAGTATGCCCGAGAAGCCACTTAGCGATATAAATTTCGATGAGCGTTCCATGATGTTGCGTATGGATGCCAGCTCATTTTCGAGTTCTTTTTCTTTCATTTAAAAGCACTTTGATTTTCAAAGTAAATAATTATATATTTGATATCAAAATTAAACCGAAAAAAGATGTCACGTTACAAAGTTTTGCTGATCCTTGCTGCTGCTTTACTCGGCTTTGCATCGAGTCGTTTTGTTGTCGGTTGGTACACCACAATTCCCTGGATTTTGGCCACGCTGTGTGTGGGTTACTTTTCCCCCGATCGTCGTGCCGCTGTCATTAACGGTGCACTTTTTGGATACGTCATTTTTGCATTTTATATGCCTTCCGTTTACCGGGGCGCCAGCGATAGCAAAAGCATATTATTGTTCATGGGCTTTGTCCTGGCCTTTAGTCTTATTGGCGCTATGGCGGGTGTTGTTGGTGGTTTTATGGGGAGTTTGATCAGGAAGAAGGTGTCCCGATAGCTATCGGGAGGTGAAAGGGGAAAGGAGAAAGGTAAAAGGTGAAAGGAGAAGGGGGAACGGAGAAAGGTAATAATCGGTTTGATCAGCGTAAATTAATGAACCTGTGTACCATCAGGCAGGGCTGCTGCGATGACACCCACAGGCCTGCGCTTTTTTACATCTTTATACTTTTGGACTTGAATCATGCTCATCCTTAAATCTTACGAATCAAGGTTCAGAAAATAGTCCCAATGCTCCCTTGCAATTGCCACGTCGCCCTCCAGACGCACAAACATCTGCTGGCTCCTCGCAATGACATGGTTAGTTAATCCCCTGCCCAAGCCGTCTTTCGACAAGCTCAGGGTGACAGCCTACTCACTGTATCTAAGAAAATGACCTCTGGGTAATCCTCAAATCCGACGAATCAAGGTTCAGATGCGCCAGGGATGGAAATGGATACCGGCCCTGTGGCTAAGGCCTGCAGCAGTATGAATGGACAGCCCGCCCGGGCGCCCAAATGGCAATTCGGAATTCGGAATTCGAAATGTGAAATGCGGAAGAATAGAAGGAAAAGGATAAAGGAGAGAGGATAAAGGAGAAAGGATAAAGGTGAAAGGAAAAAGGAGAAAAGAAAAATGGTCACTATAGCTGAATCGGTACTACTGCAACTACTACAATCAACTACAACCAATAACAACCAAAATCCCTAACTTTGGCCATTCAATAACCTCACACCATGTACAACACATTAAAACCAGTCCTGGAGCAGGAACTTGCTGCCATAGAAGAAGCAGGTTTATTCAAACGTGAACGTATCATTACTTCGCCGCAAAGTGCCGATATTACTATACAGGGCGGTGCCCATGTAATTAATTTCTGTGCGAACAATTACCTTGGTTTATCCAGTCACCCGCGTGTGGTCGCTGCAGCAAAGGAAACCCTGGATACACATGGTTACGGCATGTCATCTGTTCGGTTTATATGCGGAACCCAGGACATTCATAAACAACTTGAAGCTAAGCTTTCCGAATTCCTGGGTACTGAAGATACTATTCTGTACGCAGCAGCTTTTGACGCTAATGGTGGAGTTTTTGAGCCGCTTTTCAACGAACAGGATGCTATAATTTCTGACGAGCTGAACCATGCTTCTATCATTGATGGTGTTCGTCTGTGCAAGGCCCAAAGGCAACGTTATAAACACGACGATATGGCCGACCTCGAGGAAAAACTACAAATTACCCAGAGCTGCCGCCACCGCATTATTGTTACAGACGGCGCATTTAGTATGGATGGTACTATTGCACAACTGGATAAGATATGCGCATTGGCCGAAAAATACAATTCGCTCGTAATGATCGACGAGAGTCATTGCTCGGGCTTTATGGGTAAAACAGGTCGCGGTACACACGAACATCATGGTGTTATTGACAAGATCGATATCATTACCGGTACGCTGGGTAAGGCGCTTGGTGGAGCATCAGGCGGTTTTACTTCTGGCCGAAAAGAGATCATCGATATGCTGCGCCAACGTTCAAGACCTTACTTGTTCAGTAATACGCTTGCACCTTCAATTACAGGCGCTTCCATAGCAGTGTTGAATCTACTGAGCGAAACGACCGAGCTTCGAGACAAGTTAGAGCGTAATACCCAGTATTTCCGTAGTAAAATGACGGAAGCTGGTTTCGACATCAGACCGGGCGTGCATCCAATAGTGCCGGTGATGTTGTACGATGCCAAACTCTCGCAGGAATTTGCAGCCAAAATGCTGGAAGAAGGTATTTATGTTATTGGGTTTTATTATCCCGTGGTGCCGCAAGGTAAGGCAAGGATTAGGGTACAAATATCTGCCGGACACGAAATGGAACATCTGGATAAAGCTATTGCAGCGTTTACGAAAGTGGGTAAGGAATTGGGAGTTATTAAGTAGGCGTTC